>Ga0315293_10000837_pt1 | contig 29211 bp, 30 predicted proteins | sample YL17G13_20_MG_FD_203071 | JGI IMG/M metagenome (GOLD analysis project Ga0315293, IMG submission 203071) | Sediment microbial communities from Yellowstone Lake, YNP, Wyoming, USA - YL17G13_20 | ecosystem: Environmental > Aquatic > Freshwater > Lake > Sediment | place: USA: Wyoming | collected... | reverse complement strand
TTGGTCAGAGCATATGCAGTACCCCGACCTGCGCCCCAAGGTGATTGAAGAGGCGACTGTGGTGTACGGCGATGAGAACGAGTTCGGGCAGGGCAAGAAGGTTGACCTGATGCTGATCGAAGACAAAAGCGCAGGCATTGTGCTGATTCAAGACCTGCAGCGTGCGGGGCTACCTGTGCGCAGCTACAACCCCGGTCGCGCTGACAAGACCATGCGCCTGAACTTGGTCGCGCCGCTGATCATGCGGGGGCGGGTGTACTTGCCTGAGAGCGAAGAGCGCAAGGGTAAGCCGCGCAAGTGGTTGCAACCGTTCGTGACACAGGTGTGCAGCTTTCCCAATGCAAGGCACGATGACTACGTTGACGCGCTGAGTCAGGGGCTGCGGGTATTGCGCGACATGGGATTCATCGGTATTGATCCCGCACCCGATTCAGACTATGATGACGATGAGCGCCCCCGCCGCCAAAACCCCTATGCGATGTGATCATGGCTAAAGCAAAGACAGCAGCTAATGCGTTTATAGACCTTGTTACGCCTAATAAGCCTAAGACATCGCCGTTGAATGCAATTAGAGAAGCGTCAGGTGAAGAGCCGCTCAAGACAATCACAGCGGCACAACGCGCAGCGGCAGGTCGAGCAGCCGCAGCACAGATCGTTGCTCAACCTGAACTACCGATGTCTGAGGCGTTGGGCAACCTAAACGCCGAAGGCAAGCGGTTAGTCGCCACCCAAGCAGATCGAACCCGTGTCGGGGGCGGTAACATTGGCGGCCCCGGCTTCTCCGCAATGTCGTTAGCTGATCCCAACTACGCAGACATGGTTTGGGGCGTTGGTAGCAAAAGCGCGGCAAGCGGTTTGATCAATCAAAATGATCCTCGCACAATTTGGACAACGCTATTGGGATCGCAAACCCAACTCAAGACCAACCCAATCGTCTTTGCCAAGCTAGAAAAAGAATTTAGACAAGCAATGAAAGACGGGAAACTAAGCCCAGAACTAGAAGCCAAGATCAATCACAACTTAGCGTTGACCCTTGGCGAAGGCGCTGATATCCGCGACCCGAACATTTGGAAAGAGGCTGACAGTTTTGACCGCCGTGCGGCATTGTCCGATATTATGATCGGCGAGGGTATTCCCCCAAAGAAAGGCGGCGTAGCATTGGGTGGCGCGAAGAGCGGTAAGGGGGTTATTTTTGATCCGCTTAGTATTCTTACCCGTGAAACTGAGCCTAGTCTTCGTGGTGATGTGCCAACCTTTGCGTTTGGCCCGCGCCTCTTCACAATGAACGGCGAAACGTCATTCCGACCAGACCTACACCCCGGCTTTCCGATGTTATTACACGGAGAAGACCTTGGCGTAAAGGTGCGCCCAGTTCCTAACGAGATTGCGCTACCCGATTACCGCGCCGAGTTTGCACGGCGTAACGCTGAATTTGCACGACTTAATCCCCAGTCACCACGCGACCCAAACCGCAATCCTAGCTACTACGATCTGACTAAAGGTTTTAAAGGCGAAGGGTTGCCAAGCCAAAACATTACTGAAGAGTGGCTAACGCATCTGCAGAAGCACGGCAACGCTGACGGCGGCATCATCCGCAAAGCTGATGGCGGCATGGTTGATTCAGTACCCGAAGAGGCAATCAAGAACACCGTGCGCGACCCACAGGCTGCGCGTCTGCTTGACCTCGACCTAGCCAAGTACGCGCTGATGAATCAGCCGCAGCGCATGGGTGGGGGCGGCGCGATGAAGAAGATTGCTAAGGCGGCGACCAAACCTGCTGCGTTGTCGCAGGCAGAGAAGGATGCGAACCTGAAGCAGTGGATGAGCAGCGGCAAGATCAAAACAGACGAAGGCGATCCGCTTCGGCTGTACCACGCAACGCCCAAGGACTTTGACCAGTTTAAGGCAGGCGGCAACGATCCAACAATGAGCGGTGTGGCAACTTGGCTGACCGACAACCCTGAGTATCAACCCGCCGCACACAATATTGGTGGTGGGCAGCGCGGGTTTAAAGAAGGCACAAACGTGATGCCCGTCTACAGCAACGCATCTCGACCATTGTTGATTGATGATCCGCAGATGCAACAATGGGCGAATGACGTATTTGCAGGCGGCAAAGGCGAGTTGCCCTATATGGTTTCGCCAAACACGGCAAAAGCAATTAAAGAGGCGGGTTACGACTACATCCACTACGCCGACCCGCACAAGTCCAACGAGCCGCACGAATACATCATGCTCGACCCTGAGCGCCAAATCAAATCAGCCATCGGTAACCGTGGCACATATGACCCCAACGAGCCGTCTATCACCAAGGCACACGGCGGCGCAGTTCGCATGGCGCAAGGCGGTCAGGTGCTGTCAGAAGCCATTGGCGGTCAGGTGCAGACACCAGTTCAGGGCGATATGGGCAAGATGACGTTCGACCAGTACCGCACATCCATCGGGATGCATGAGGGCGGTCGGCACATGGCGAACGGCGGTCAGGTGCAACGCTTTGACGAGGGCGGTCAGGCATCGCTTGATCAGATGCGGTACGAACTCGCCAACAGCCCTGTGATGCAAGCTACGCCTCGCAACCCAGTGCAAGATTGGATCGGTACGTTCGGCGGGTACATGGACAAAGCAGGAAAGTTCATAAGCGAGTCGATTGAGCCAACCGCAGAGAAGCACCCTGTCAAAAACTTCTTGGCTAATATGTTTTTAGCTGATCCGCTTAAAGGTGCGGGTACATTGATGCAAGACTTGACAGGCACGGTACGCGAAACAGACGAAGACAATCCTGTGCGCGGAATTATTGACAAAAATTGGAAGAATCTGAGCAACGGAACAGAGCCGCTGCTTGACCCACGGGTGCTTGACATCGCTCAGTTTGGTGGGCCTGCTGCCAAGGCTGCAACGAAGGTGGTCAGAACAGGCGCTAAAGCAATTACTCCGTTCGCCAAGAGTGCGGCAGAGATGGCAGCGGAGTTGTACGGTCGTGGGCAGATGCCCGGCATGGTCGCCCCCAACGCATTTATGGTTGAACCGTCAGCACCTAAACCTGCCAAGGCACTCGCCCCCGCCAATGAGCAGGGGTTCTACTCGCCCACTGAGGCGGCAGCACTGAACCTGCAGCGCAAGTCAGGCAACGGTCAGGCGTTTTTGAATGACATTATGAAGGGCGAGAACGTGCGCTCTGAAGAGATCAGCGGTATGGGCTTGGATACATGGCTCAAGGACAAGAAAAACGTCACAGCGGCTGAAGTGCAGGACTACATCGCGCAGAACAAGTTGGGCTTGGGTGAGACGTTGTATGGGGCAGTTAAAGAAGATCCTGTTGGAATGGCAAATCGCAAAGAAATATTTGATTTTTATCAACCTGAAATTGATAGGTTGTACAAAAAACATGATGCTTATTTTGACGCAGGTGACAATGCATCTCGGCGCAAAGTTGAAGATCAAATAATTAACGTGCAACTCAAAAGAAATGCAGAAGCTAATAGCGCGTATGAAATTCCTAACTCTAAGCCTACAAAGTTCGAAGAACACGCGCTGCCCGGGGGCGAAAACTACCGCGAGGTGGTGATCACGATGCCTGATCCAAAAGATGCGTTGATGGATCAAATTAAAGCACTAGGTATCACTAAAAACAAAACTGACAGAATATCAGTGAACGACATTTTGCAGCGTGGCGGCTCAGATGAGTTAGCTGAAAGTTGGAAAAAAGCTATGACCGATCCTTACCGCTCATCACACTTTGACGAACCCAACGTACTCGCCCACCTGCGCATGAGCGATCGAGTGACTGACGGCAAGAAGACGCTGCTCGTCGATGAGGTGCAGTCTGACTGGCATCAGGCGGGAAGAGAACAGGGGTATGGCCCAACAATGGAAAAATCTGTTGAGGCATATTACGAAACAAAAGATGGTCAACGAATCCCAATTGGGTTTGGCAAAACCAAAGAAGAGGCTGAAGCAAATATTGATGTTGGTTGGAAAAATATGGTTGACATCAAATATGAAACTCACGAAAGAAAAGTCAAAGAAGGCGTACCCAACGCCCCCTACAAAGACGACTGGTATCAACTCGCCCTACGCCGTGCGGTCAAAGAAGCAATCGATGGCGGCTACGACCGTGTGGCGCTGCCGACTGGTGCGCGGGTGGCAGATCGGTTTAAATTGACCAACCATGTTGACGAAATTGTGTACGGCAAAAATGGCGATATATATTTTTATAAAAATCGTGACAGCGTTAAAAGTTTAAATGGTAAAAAACCCGAAGAATTGGGTGCAATTGTTGGTAAAGAAGTTGCAAAAAAATTATTAGATTCAGAACCAAATAAATATGGCGCAAGAACTTTAAGCGGTGTGGACTTGGAAGTCGGCGGCGAGGGCATGAAGAAGTATTACGACGAGATATACCCAACCTACCTCAAGAAATTCGGCAAAAAGTACGGTGCAGGCGTTGGCAAGACAACCGTTGACGTAGAAGGTGCTGCCGAACCCCTGCACTACATGGACATCACCCCCGCGATGCGCAAAGAGTTCAGCACAGGCATTCACATGGCAAAGGGCGGCAAGGTGTCGTTCGCCAAATCCGCAGACGATATGCGCAAAGAGTTACTAAGGAATAAACATGGCTGATATGCCTATACCGCAGGACTACGACCGCCACATTGATCCGATTGAGGACATGGGTGCGCTAGGTGAGATCGCTGAAGTTCACTTGTTTGATGAAAGCATCCAAGAGATGGATGACGGGTCAGCGGTTGTCAACCTTGATGATCTGAAGACACCCGAAGACTCGCCTGACTTTTACAGCAACATGGCTGAAGAACTTGATTCGTATGACTTGGGCGACATCGCGCTGAAGTACATTGAACTGGTCGAAAAAGACAAAGAGGCGCGTGAAGAGCGCGACAAGCAATACGAAGACGGGTTACGCAGAACTGGCATGGGCAACGATGCCCCCGGCGGCGCTCAGTTCAACGGCGCATCGCGTGTCGTGCATCCCGTGATGGCAGAAGGTTGCGTTGACTTCGCAGCACGCGCCATCAAGGAATTGTTCCCGCCTGACGGGCCAGTCAAGACCAAGATCGCAGGCGAGGTCACAGAGCAGAAGACCAAACTCGCAGAGCGCAAGCGCGACTTTATGAACTGGCAGCTTACCGAACAGATCGAAGAGTACCGCGATGAGGAAGAGCAGCTTCTGACGCAGCTTCCCTTGGGCGGCAGTCAGTACATGAAGATGTGGTATGACGAGGGTAAGCGCCGCCCCTGCGCTGAGTTCCTGCCGATTGACAACGTATACCTACCGTTCGCGGCTGCAAACTTCTACACCGCCTCGCGTGTGACCGAAGTCAACGACCTGACCGAAGACGAGTACGGCGTGCGCGTGGCATCAGGGATGTACCGCGACACCGACATCTACCGCGCAAGCCAAGAGCCTGAGCAAAGCCGACCTGAAAAGGCGAACGACCGCATTGAGGGTCGCAAGTCTGAGAACGAGAACATTGATGGCGTGCGGCGCGTGTATCACATCTACACATGGATGGAGATCGAAGACGATAAAGAGTCAGGCGGCGAACGCGCCCCCTACATCTTGATGATCGATGATCAGACAACCGAAGTGATTGGGATGTATCGGAACTGGGAAGACGGTGACGAGGACATGATCAAGTTGGATTGGATCGTTGAATTCAAGTTCATCCCGTGGCGCGGCGCATACGCAATTGGCTTGCCACACCTGATCGGCGGTCTTGCTGCCGCGCTTACTGGTAGCTTGCGTGCTTTGTTGGATAGCGCACACATCAACAACAGCAGCACGATGCTGAAGCTGAAGGGCGGGAAGATTTCGGGTCAGAGTCAGACGGTTGAACCCACGCAGGTGGTGGAGATCGAAGGTGCGCCCGGTGTCGATGACATCCGCAAGATCGCCATGCCCATGCCGTTCAACCCACCCTCTGCCGTGCTATTTCAGCTTCTAGGGTGGCTGACCACCGCAGCCAAGGGGGTAGTCACTACCGCCGAAGAAAAGATCGCCAACGTCACATCCAACTCCCCCGTTGGTACGACTCAGGCGCTGATCGAACAGGGCGCTGCGGTGTTCTCATCGATCCACTCGCGGTTGCACACAAGTCAGGCGCGTGTACTGAAGATTCTTGGTCGCTTGAACCGTTGGTATCTTGATGTTGAGAAGACCGACATGGCTCAAGAACTTGGCGTGACCAAGGAGGACTTTGAGCGCAACACCGATGTCGTACCAGTTTCTGATCCCCACATCTTTGCGGAGTCGCAACGCTATGCTCAGATTCAGGCTCTCGCCGCAAGAGCGCAGGCGAATCCAAATCTTTATAACCTCTTGGCTGTTGAAAAGCGCATTCTTAAGCAAATCAAACTTCCTGATATCAATGAAGTGCTACCTGATCCGCAAGACGTTAAAGAGATGAACCCCGCGCTTGAGAACGTGGCTATGACGCTTGGCAAGCCTGCAGGCGCGTTCCCGCATCAAGACCACCTAGCACACCTTCAGGTGCATTTGGACTACGCCAAAGACCCTGTGTACGGCGCAAACCCCATCGTAGCCCCTGCGTTCATTCCCGCTGCGCTTGAACACATCAAGCAGCACCTAACGCTGTGGTATCTGCAGCGCATGGATGCATACGCAAGCAATTCGCTGCAAGAACCGTTCAACATTCTGAAGGTGCAACCGATCATTGACAAAGCGCAGCAGTTGCTTGCCCTGTCATCGCAGCACTTGCATCAGGATACGGCTGAACAGTTCCAAGGCATGATGCCTGTCATGCAGCAGATGATTCAGACGATTCAGCAATTGAAATCGCAGCAACAACCGAATGATCCATCAGTTCAGGCACTGGTTCAAACGCAGATGGCTGAAACTCAGCGCAAGGCGAAGAACGACAATGATCGATTGCAGTTTGAGGCAGCGAAGTTAACTGCAGACACTCAAGCCAAGCAAGAAAAAAACGTGGCTGATCAGCAAATTAAAGCCGCAGAACTTACGCACGATATCAACTTGCTGACGCTTGAGCAGCAACATGAGCAGCAGCGTCAGCAATTGCAGGCGCAGCAAGAGCAGCAACTTCAAGCACAACAGGCAGCACAAGCACAGCAGGAAGCAGCACAACCCCCAACTGAACCACCCCAAGGAGTTTAATCATGGCTGAAGGTATCTCGCAACACAAACGCATGGCAATGGGCGAATCCGTTCCGATGGCAAAGGGCAAGGGGTCACTCCCCAAGTTCGCAGGCGGCGGCGCAGTCATGGCTGAGAGCAAGGTCGCTAACCTACCCGCCAAGGGTGAGGTCATGCCATTGGTCAAAGGAACAGGCGCAAAGATTGCCACATTTAAAAGAGGCGGCAATGTAGAGGGCGGCAACATCAGAGAAAAACTTTTGCCTAAACGCAGAAAAATTAAATCTGCTAGTCACGGCAAATGATCAACCAGTTAATCGATCAGATCAAGAAGCGGCGCGTGGAAATCGCGCTTGCTCTTGCTGAAGGTCGCGCAATCAATATTGAGTCGTATCACCGCTTGGTCGGAGAGTATCAGGGGCTTGGTGAAGCCTTAGAGATGCTCGACAACCTATTGCAAGAGGATGAACGCGAGATTTAGGAAGGTTTGTCTTTAAAAACAAACCTTTCAATACCCGCGCCGAATGGCGCTTTTAACAAGGAAGTCGTATGACTTTAGAAGAAGCATTTCCAGTAGTTGATTCAGGTTGCGCCCCGCTTGGTGGAAGAGTCTTAGTCCAGTTCAAGCAAACCCCCAAGAAGACCACAGCAAGTGGAATCATTCTTGTGGAAGAAACCAAAGAAACTGAAAAGTGGAACACGCAGGTGTGCAAAGTCATTGAACTTGGCGCATTGGCTTACCGCAACCGCGACACGCTAGAGTTGTGGGCTGAAGGTGTTTGGGCGGCGGTAGGCGACTATGTGCGCGTACCACGTTGGGGCGGTGATCGGTGGGAAGTACCACTTGGCGAAGATAACAAAGAGTGCGCTCTGTTTGCCATCTTCAATGATATCGAAGTGATCTCAAAAGTAACTGGTGATCCACTCAAAGTTAAGGCGTTCCTATGAACTCGACTGAAAAACTTGAAATGCAAGACGAAGCTGACGGCAGCGCGGTAGTCAACCTGCCCGATGAACAGGAAAACCCACAATCACTAGCCGAAGGGGGCGATGTTGATAACCATCCTGACGATACTGCGGGTGTTGACGATGACGATCCTGATCGTGAGCAGATTCGTGCTGCAAGACGCGAGGAACGCCGCCTCAAGAAACAGATTCATAAGGAGAAAGCGAGTCAATCGAACCACCTGATCAACGCGCTGAAGAAGCAGAATCAGGCGCTTGAGTCACGGTTGGCTAATCTTGAAACCCGCACATCGGGCGCTGAACTAGCGCGTGTTGATAAAGTGATCGATGACACGCAAGTGCAGATCGAATACTCCAAGATGAAGATGCGTGAGGCTGTCAGTCAGCAAGACGGCGATGCTGTGGTCAAAGCGCAAGAGTTGATGTATGAGTCGCAGCGTAAGCTAGAGGCGCTCAACAACATCAAAGCGAACGCCACCAAGCAAATGTCAGCCCCAAAGCAGAACATCAATGTACCTGATCCTGCGGTGCAAGAGATGGCTGCTGACTGGATGGCAAAGCATAAGTGGTACGACCCTCAAGGCAAGAACTTGGACTCAGAAATTGCCCAACGGATTGACAAAACCTTAACCGAAGAGGGTTTTGACCCCTCATCACAAGACTATTGGGATGAACTTGATGATCGACTCAAGAAATATGTGCCTCACCGCTTTACTGAAAGTCGCAATCAGCGTGATGACCGCTCACAGCGCACGCCGCCAAGGTCTATCGTGACTGGGTCGGGGCGTGAAAGTGCGCCAAACACCCGCTCAAATGAGTATCGCATCAGCCCTGAGCGTGTCGCAGCCATGAAAGAAACAGGCGCTTGGAACGACCCAGTACGCAAAGCCGCAATGGTGAAGCGTTACATGGAACATGACCGTCTTAACAAAGGAAATCAATAATGGATAGCCGTTTAAAACGCAGTTCAGGCGCAGGGCGTGAGAGCCGTGCAGCACAAAACGCAGATCGCAGCCCTGCAGACGAGAAATTAGCGTCAACCTTGGCACGCCGCAAGATGTTCCGCGATGAGTTCATGCAGGAATCGCTTCCAAAAGTGCCTGATGATCCAAATTGGCACTATTGTTGGCTTTCTACAACAAATGCATACGACACGATCCACAAGCGTATGCGTTTGGGCTACCAAGCGGTGACCACGGATGACTTGCAAGGCTTTGAACACCTCAAAGTCAAGTCAGGCGAGAATATCGGACACATTTCGATCAACGAGATGGTGCTTTATCGCTTGCCGATGGAGATTTATCAAGACTATATGCTTGAAACTCACCACTTCGCGCCGATTGAAGAGTCAGACAAGATTCGGACACAGCAAGAGCAGCTTTTGAACACAAAAGACAGCAGCGGTCGCCGTCTTGTTCAGTCAGAAGGCGATGGTATGCCTGATGAAAGCAATGTTCGTCTACCTGTTTTTGAGTAATCTGTTGTATTTGTGAAAATTACCTTATAATTCTCACATAGCCGCCCATTTTGCATAAGGTGGGCGGTGCTAAATCAAGAATTTCTAAAATCACGTTGTATGGTGATTTTGCCTGTAGCTTTGAACAAAGCGAAAATCAAAATTTCTTTTCAACTATTTTAGGAGTTTTCAAATGAGTGCAACATCCGCACCTTTTGGTCTTCGCCCCGCATACTTCCCTACTGGTGTGGAAAAAGCACAGGCGTTAGCCAATGGAATTGCTTCAGGGTATGCAACAAGCATCCTGAAGGGTCAAGCTGTTCAGTATTCGCCTAACGCAGGCGTGATTCTGCCAGTCTTGGATACCACAACAAACAGCGGCTTGGTTTCAGGCGTATTCGCAGGCGTTGAGTGGACTGATACAACTGGTCGCCGCCGTGTGTCGAATTACTGGCCCGCAAGCACCGCTGCTATCGCAGGCAGCGTGGTCGCCTATTTTTATAACGACCAACAACTCGTCTACGAAATTCAGACTGACGCAACAATGGCTCAAACCGCTATCGGTAACGAAGCAAACTTGAGCAACTTCGCTGCAGGATCAACCACCACTGGCTTATCGCAGATGACTCTGTCAGCTTCGCTTGTGGGTTCAGGTTCAGCAGCGCAGTTCCGTATTGTTGATATTGCACCGTATGCAGATAATGCATGGGGCGATCCATTCGTGATCGTTCGGGTACAAGTCAGCAAGCCTCAGTTCATTTCGACTGTTAACGCCATCTAAGGGGAACTGACATGGCAGCACCAATGCGCAGTACCGACTTTAGATCGGTTGTTGAGCCGATCTTGAGCGAAGTTTTTGATGGCGTGTATGACCAACGCTCTGACGAGTGGAACAAAGTGTTCCGTGAGCAGACTGGCATTCCACGCAACTACCACGAAGAGCCAGTCCTGTATGGCTTCGGTGCAGCACCTGAGTTACCTGACGGTAGCGCAGTGACGTACCAACAGGGTGGTGTTCTGTTCTTACAGCGTTACCTCTACAAAGTGTACGGGCTTGCCTTTGCACTGACCAAGGTACTCGTTGAAGACGGCGACCACATCCGTTTGGGTCAGGTCTATGCCAAGCACTTGGCACAGTCTTTGGTCGAAACCAAAGAAACCCTGTCAGCTAACGTGCTAAACCGCGCTTTCAATAGTTCGTATGTTGGCGGCGATGGCGTTGCGCTCAGTTCGGCTTCACACCCGATTGTCAGCGGCAACTTCAGCAACTTGTTGGCAACATCAGCCAATCTGTCGCAGACTTCGCTTGAGCAGATGCTTATTCAGATTCGCCAAGCCGTGGACAATAATGGGAAGAAGATTCGTCTTCAGCCGAAGCAGTTGGTTGTTGCCCCCGGGAACGTGTTCCAAGCCGAAGTTCTGTTGAAGTCTGTGCTTCGCGCAGGCACTGCCAACAACGACATCAACCCAGTCAAGTCGATTGGTTTGTTGCCTGAAGGTTGCGCAGTTCTGTCGCGTTTGACTTCAGCTACAGCTTGGTGGGTGCAGACTGACGCGCCTGAAGGCTTGAAGTTGATGATGCGCCGTGGTCTTGAGAAGACTATGGAAGGTGACTTTGAGAGCGATTCAATGCGCTACAAGGCTACTGAGCGTTACACCGTGGGTTGGACTGACCCACGCGCTGTGTACGGCACGCCCGGCGTGTAAAGCAAAGGGGGGCGGTGAAATACCCGCCCCTTTTTTAATTTAATTCTGAGTGGTTCAAGCCACAGGAGTTTTCAAATGCCCCAGTTTTCAGACGACCTATTTTTAGGTTCAGCCATTACCACTCAGGGTGAAGATTCATACCCTGCTGTTTCAACCTTTACTGGTTCAATTGCTACAACCACGCTGACCGTCACTGCGATGCTTTCGGGTGACCCAATTACTGTTGGTATGTTTATTGACAGTTCAACGGCACTCACCAATGGAACACGCATTACCGCTTTTGGTACAGGTACAGGCGGCGTAGGAACGTATACCGTAAGCGCCTCACAAACTGTAGCAAGCGCCACAATCATTGGTTCGGGTAATGCTTCTTTGCAAAACCCATCACCCATGAGCGTAGGTGTTGGCCCATTGGGTCGCCTCTTCATTTGGGATGCTGTACCACAGGCAAAACTGACAACAAACATTGTTGCCGCTGCCATCACAACTGCCGCCGCTCTCCCTCTCGCAGCAGGTGCAGGTGTTATATCCACGACCATCACAGGCGGCGCAACAGGCTTGCAGCTTGACTGTCCTCGCGCAGTTGCTACAACCACAGGCGCAGGTACTCCGACTTCTGTCAACATTACCATTTCGGGTTACGACTATTACGGTCAAGCCATGAGCGAAGTGATCGCAACTGGTACAGTCGCATCAACAACGGTCAACGGTAAAAAAGCCTTTTACCAAATCTCTAGCGTTACCGCTTCAGGCGGCAGCGTGGTGACTGTTGCTGTGGGTACAACTGACATCTTGGGTTCGCCATTGCGCATTACCGACAGAGGTTACGTTGCCCGTGCAGGTTGGGATAACACCTTGGCTGAAGATGCAGGCACAATGACTGTTGCCGCTACTTTGACGGCTACTACAACCACAGGCGATGTGAGGGGTACTTATGCGCCCTCATCTGCTTGTGACGGCATCAAACGGCTTGTGATGGGAATAGCCCTACCCGCAATCGCGGCTGGCCCGAACGCAACCCGCACTGGCGCTCTTGGCGTTACACAGGCATAGGAGATAAATCATGGGTTTCAAATCAGAAACAAAGATGAAGTCTACGGAAATGACTGCTGACGAAGTGACCACAAAGGGCATGAAGTCGGGCGGTATGCCAATGGTCATGAAAGACGGTAAAAAAATACCTGCTTTTGCTGCCAAAAAAGGCGGTATGCCCAAGAAGATGAACATGGGCGGCGCGATGATGCCTGACGCATACAACCCTAGCATGGCTATGAAGTCAGGCGGCAAAACCAAGAAGATGGCTATGGGCGGCGGTATGCCTATGGGCGCACTTCCAACTGCTGCCGCCCCTGCGATGGGCGCACGCCCACCTATGGGTGCTGCAATGGGTCGTGCGATGCCTGCACGCCCCGCAATGGGCGCACGCAAGCCTGACCCACGCCAAGCGATGATTGAGGCTGCAATGGCTCAAAAAGCCGCTCAAGCACCTATGATGCGCAAGAAGGGCGGCATGGCTAAAGGCGGCGAGTCAAAAGCTGAAACCAAATCAGAAATGAAGATGGACAAAGCCCAAGACAAGGCGATGATTGGCAAAGCGTTCAAGCAGCACGATATGCAAGAGCATAAGGGCGGTAAGGGTACTACGCTCAAGCTGAAGCACGGCGGCATGAAGGGCTATGCAACTGGCGGTGTTATTCAGAAATTTGCCACAGGCGGTGTCGTAAATGGCGCTGCGGGTTACGCTGACGGTGGTTTTGCCAAAGTAAAGTGCAAAGACGGCGGCGGCTTCAAGGCAATGAAGAAAGGCAACTGCTAGTAATAAATCGGGGCGGCTGCGGTCGCCCTTGTTTTTTCAAAGGATAGATTATGGGCAGTATCATCTCTTCAGTCACCCGTGTCGGAACATATGAACCCTTTGACTTGCAAGTTGCTCGCAGTCAAATTATGGGACATAGTACGGTAAACATTTACGGCTATGGTTCTGCCATCACAACAACTGCTATCCCTGCTTGGGAAAACGCAACGGCGTACACTTTCCCTGCTGCCGCAACAACCATGAACTTGGTAAGCACAATCAATACTGGCGGTGACAAAACAGGCACGGTTGTTACAATTCAGGGTTTGGATTCAAGCTATGTTGCAATTAGTGAAAACTTGACGCTGAACGGCACTACTGCTGTTATGACCGCAAAATCATATTTGCGCATCAATTCCATCTTTGTTGCATCTGTAACGGCAGGTACTATGCCAACAGGAACGATTACGCTTAAAAATTTGACCAACACCACAACTTACGCACAAATCGGTCTTACCGTAGCGGGTGAAAGTATCGGTCGCAGTCAAATGTCAATTTATACAGTTCCTGCAGGTTATACATTTTATTTGAGTCGTGTTGATGCTTACACTTCTGCCAACGGAAGTTCGGCAGATTATATGGTTTACCTTAACTCAACTTATTCTTCAACTGGTGTTGCTAGGACTACTCAGCAAGCGCCTTTTGTGGTCAACTATAACTCGCAGCGTGTGATGCCACGCCCTTTTTTGGAAAAGACTGACATTGTTTTAAAGTTTAGAGCAAGCGCCAACACCTATGTAGCTTCAATTGGTGCTGAAGGTTATTTGATTCTTGATAGCGGTGCTTAACCATGCCAAGCAAATCCCCTGCTCAACACAGGCTGATGAAAGCCGCTGCCCATACAAAAGGTGGATTCGGCGGTGTACCTCAAAAGGTGGGCAAGGAGTTTGCAAAGGCTGACAAGATGAAAGACGGCGGTATAGCCCAGTCTTTAAAAAAGGCAGGCTTTTACGATGAAGGCAAAAGCAAGCCTGAACGATTGAAAATTGTTAGCCAAGCAACTACTAAACCTGAGAGGGTAGAAATTGTGGAAAAAGCATTTTTAAGCAAAAAGATGAAGGGTGGTGGTTTGTACGCAAATATCCACGCCAAGCAAGAACGTATCGCCGCAGGATCGGGCGAGAAAATGCGCAAGGTTGGTAGTGCAGGCGCACCGACCGCTGCAGCTTTTAAACAGTCTGCAAAAACTGCCAAGATGAAAACAGGCGGCTTGTCCAAGAAAACTTGTTGGTAATTATGGCAAAAAGCACATCACTCTCAGTTGGTCGCGGTGAAAAATTATCGACCAAACAAGGTGCGGGGCTGACAGAAAAGGGTCGGGCAAAGTACAATCGTGAAACTGGTAGCCACTTAAAAGCGCCGCAGCCTGAAGGCGGCAGTCGTAAGGATTCGTTCTGTGCAAGGATGAGCGGCGTAGTGAAGAACGCAAAAGGTGATGCGCCTCGCGCAAAAGCCTCTCTCAAACGATGGAAATGTCCGGGGTGGTAACAAATGGCAACAAGCGGCACAGTTGGGCAAACTACCATTTCGGTAATGACGCTCATCGATCACGGTGCAAGACGCGCAGGTAAACTCGCTGAAGAGTTGACCTCTGAGCAGGTCTTAGCCGCCAAGCAAAGCCTGTATTTTTTGCTGTCGAACCTTGTCAACATGGGCATCCAGTATTGGTGCATTGACAAGGTCATCGTTGGTCTGCAACCTGAACAATTGTCGTACACGCTACCAGTCGGCACGGTTGACGTACTGAACGCCAACTACCGCACGTTAACCGCGAACAGCACAGGCTACAACAGCACATCAGGGATCACCTCAAATGCGTTTGACGGGATCGGTCAGAGCATATGCCAACTGACATCAAACACGGGTTCAATCGGCATTGCGAACGGAACGGGTAACCCAGTTTACGTTTCAACGATTGGCATACTCCCTGCGATGTCAGGATCGGTCACAGCGGCGATTCAATACTCAATTGATGGTACGACATGGGTAACCGTGGAATCGCTTCCTGCGACCGCTTGGTCGGTCAACGAGTGGATTTATTACGACATCAACGCATCTGCGAACGCCCCCTACTGGCGCATTCAGCAGTCAGCAGGCGTGAACATGGGGTTCTATCAGGTGGTGTTTGGGTCATCGCCCATCGCCATCAATATGTCGCGCATGAATCGTGATGATTATTCAAGCCTGCCGAACCGCAATTTCACATCAAATCGCCCTCTCCAATGGTGGTTTGATCGCACGATTCCGCAGCCCACGATGTATTTATGGCCCGTACCCGACAACATTCAGCCACAACTTGAACTGTGGGTCAGCCGTCAGATTCAAGACGTTGGCGACCTGAACGGCGAGTTGGAAATCCCGCAGCGTTGGTACATGGCGATCCTAAACGGGTTGTCGCATCAGATGGCGATGGAACTTCCACAGGTTGACCCTGCGCGGATTCAATACTGCGAAGCGCAATGGGAAAAATATTGGGCGATGGCTGAGAACGAAGAGCGCGACAAGTCACCGATTTACTTTGCACCCAACATCAGCTACTACACACGATAATGGGCAGATTCTTAAACACCCTTGGCAATGCGTCATTATCAATCGCAATCTGCGACCGATGCCGCATGAAGAGGGCGTATTCGGTCATCAGCCAAGACGGGAATATACCGGGGCTTCGGGTGTGCAACGAAGGCTGCTCTGACCAGTTTGACCCGTACCGCCTGCCTGCGCGACAGACAGAAAAGATTTCAATCCGCTTCCCCCGCCCTGATGTGAGTGTTATTGCCGCGCACAATGCGCTTGTCACCAACCCATCGGGCAGCTTGGGTATCGCGCTTGAACAAACATCCAATCCGATTGACGGAAACCTTGACACATTGAGTCCATAATGGCTGACGTAAGAATCTCCGCACTACCTCAACCACAGACCGCTCTCACAGGCTTGGAATTAGTTCCTATTGTGCAGAATGGTTTGACCGTACAAACGACCACGGCGGCGATTGCCTCGCTAGGGGGCGGTGGCGGCGGCGGGTTGGCTACAAGTTTGATAGGTGGACTTGCGGGTTCGTTGCCGTATCAGTCTGCAACAAGCGTTACGGCAATGCTGCCAATTGGTACGGCAGGACAAGTTTTAGGAATTGTTGCGGGTTTACCTGCTTGGGTATCTAGCGGCGGTGGGTCGGGTACAGTAACTTCGGTAAGCGGATCGGGCGGTACTACTGGCTTGACACTTTCGGGTGGGCCAATCACAACGGCGGGAACGCTTACCCTTGGCGGCACGTTGGTTGCTTCCAACGGCGGTACAGGTGTAGCAACATTAAGCGGCATTGCATTTGGCAATGGAACGTCAGCATTTACTGCGGCGACAGGGGCGCAAATAGTAAGTGCGATTGGTGCAACAGCGGTTACCAACGCCACCAACGCAACAAACGCAACCAACGCTACTAATCTGCTTGGTGGTGCGACAAGTTCAATTCCTTATCAATCCGCAATAAACAGTACGACAATGCTTGGAATTGGTACGGCGGGGCAAGTTTTGACTGTCTTTGCAGGATTTCCCTCTTGGCGCACACTGTCAAATTATGTGGTCGGGCCTGCCACCTCAACTTTATATGGAATCCCGTTATTTGATAACTCAACAGGAACATTGCTTAGAGATTCTTCTGCTACTGATGGGTCAATCCACGGCATAACAATCGGTAGGGGCGCAGGTTCACTTTCAAGCAATACGGCGTTTGGAGTTTCTACGCTAGGACTTATTACAACGGGGTCGGGAAATTCTGCGTTTGGCGCTCAAACGATGACGGCAAACATTATTGGCGCTTCAAATTCAGCTTTTGGTGACGGTGCTTTGGGGTATGTTACGGCGAGTTTTAATAGTGGTTTTGGTTACAGTGCGGGTACGTTTGTCAGCACAGGAACAAACAACACACTTTTAGGTTACAACGCAGGCAGTGCAATAACTACTGGTAGCAGCAACACAATCATCGGAAACATTAACGGTGTCGCTGCCCTATCCACCACCGTAATCCTTGCGGCAGGCGCTACGGAAAGACTTCGTATTCTTACTGCAGGCGCGTGGTCAATTGGCGCGACAGGAACAAATTACGGCACTTCAGGTCAGGTTCTTACATCGGGTGGCGCAGCCGCTGCACCGACATGGACAACCGTCACAGGAACAGGCACAGTTACTTCTGTCAGCGGTGCAGGCACAGTCAACGGATTGACTCTAACAGGAACGGTCACTACCACAGGTAGCTTGACCTTGGGCGGCACGCTTGATTTGTCTTCACCTCCCGCAATCGGCGGCACAACAGCAGCGGCGGGTACGTTCACAACATTACGAGTCAATTCAACGATTTCTCTTGCAGGTTCAACTGGAACAGCGGGTTATGTGTTGACATCGCAGGGTGCAAGCGCCCCCACTTGGACAGCGGTCACAGGCACAGGAACGGTCACAAGCGTGAGCGGTGCAGGTGGCACAACAGGGCTTACTTTAACTGGTGGGCCAATCACCACGACAGGCACATTGACCCTTGGCGGCACATTGATAGCAGCCAACGGCGGCACGGGGCAATCTTCGTATGCCGTGGGCGATATTCTATATGCCTCAACCACGACTGCTTTGTCTAAATTGTCTGTTGGCACAAACGGTCAAGTTTTAACTTTAGTGACAGGTGTTCCCGCATGGTCAACTGTTAGTGGTTCGGGTACGGTCACATCGGTTGCTGTTTCGGGTGGCACAACAGGATTGACTACTTCGGGTGGGCCGATCACCACCACAGGTACTATCACGCTTGCGGGTACATTAGTTGTCGGCAACGGTGGAACGGGTGTGGCAACACTTAGCGGCATTGCTTTTGGTAATGGCACATCAGCATTTACCGCTGCGTCTGCGGCTCAAATTGTTAGTGCGATTAGCACTACTGCAGTAACAAACTCAACCAACACAACAAACGTGCTTGGTGGTGCTGCGGGATCGTTGCATTATCAATCGGCACTAAACACCACCGCGATGCTCGGCATTGGCTCAAATGGTCAAATATTAAGTGTTGTTGCGGGTTTACCTGCGTGGACAACTGTTAGTGGTACAGGCGATGTGGTTGGGCCTGCTAGTGCTACCGCCAACGGCATTGCGTTGTTTAATGGAACAACTGGAAAATTACTTAAAGATTCTGCAAGCACAGACGGATTAATTAACACGCTTACTGTAGGTAAAGGATCGGGATCGATTGCTACTAATACTGCAGTTGGATTCCAAGCGTTAAATACGAACACAACTGGGTCAAGTAATACCGCAATTGGTTATGGTGCATACAAAACAAACAGCACAGGTCAGCAAACTGTTGCAATTGGATACAACGCTCTAACTTTAGCCACAACCGACTTCAACGTGGCTGTTGGGAGTGGCGCAGGCTCTGCCGTCACAACTGGATCAAGCAACATCTTCATCGGTACAAATGCAGGTCAATCGGTTACAACTGGTACTGGTAATGTAATTATTGGCTCAATCAGTGGGTCAGCTACTTTAACAAATACGCTTATCTTAGGTAATGGCACTGCAGAAGTGCTTCGTATTTTTAGTAATGGGTCATGGTCACTTGGTAACACGGGAACTAACACAGGTACATCAGGTCAAGTCTTGACTTCAGGTGGATCAGGCGCTGCCGCATCATGGACAACAATTGGCGGTACAGGAACGGTCACATCGGTTAGCGGTTCGGGTGGAACGACTGGTTTAACGCTCACAGGCGGCGCGATCACCACTTCAGGTACTTTGACACTAGGTGGCACTTTAATCGTCGCCAACGGCGGCACAGGCGTTGTTACGATCACTGCAAAAGGTGTAGTGATCGGTAACGGCACATCAGCGGTCACCAATGTGGTGTCTACCAACGGCACAAACGCGCCGACAACCAGTTACGGCATCTTGACCACAGACGTATCAAACAACCCAGTTTGGACAGACGTAATTGATGGAGGAACGTACTAATGGCTACGACAGTTAAGATTCGATTGACCACCACGGCGGGTGCGCCATCATCAACGGCGGGTATGGTTCAAAATGAATTAGTGGTCAACTCGACTGACGGCACAATCTCGTTTTTAAACACGGCGGGAACAGCGGTGATCAAGTTGGATCAAGCTACCTGCCAACACACTTTGATTTAAAAACATGGCAACCAAAATCCTAATCAAGCGGTCAACCACCGCAGCGGCAGTACCCACCACGGGTCAGTTGGCGGCGGGTGAACTCGCTATGAACACGACTGACGGCTTTCTGTTTTTGAAGAACACCGCAGGTACGGGCGTGTGGAAGTTTGGAACGGCAACGGGTGGTGGTGGCTCATATGTTATTAGTGTTTGCGTAGTTGCAGGGGGCGGTGGATCAGGTGCGTTTTTAAGTGGCGGTGGCGGTGCGGGTGGTCTTCGTTCAGGTTCAGGTGTTCCAATTATTACAGGAACAGTTTTTTCAGGCACGGTGGGTGCAGGTGGTACAGCAGGAAGTTCCTCTCTAGCAGGTGGTACAGGCGGCAATAGTACGTTTCAAGGGTTTTTGTGTCATGGTGGTGGTGGTGGTGGAACCATCAACAGCGCCCCAAGTTGGAATGGCGGTTTAGGTGGCTCAGGAGGAGGTAATAGCGGTCAAAACAACACCCCATATGTTCCGTTCGGCATTCCTTTGGAAGGCAACAACGGTGGATGTACTCCAACAGGCTCAGCACAGTTTTGTGGTGGCGGTGGTGCAAGCGCAGCAGGATCAACAGGCGCATCAACCGCAGCAGGCGGTGCAGGTTTAGCTAATCCGATTACAGGCTCAACCGCAGGTCAACTAGTTACTGGCACTTATTATCTCGCAGGCGGTGGCGGTGCGGGATCAGGCACAAGTAGCGCAGGCGGTAATGGTGGCGGTGGTGCAACGGGCGTGGCTGGTACTGCAAACACAGGCGGTGGTGCGGGTGGTGTTAATAACGCAGGTACAGGTATGGCGGGTGGATCGGGTATTGTGATCCTATCAATCCCAACCGCAAACTATTCAGGAACATTTACTGGTACTTTGCGCACAGCGGCTTACACAAGCGGCTCAAACACTCTGCTCGAATTTATCTCTTCGACATTTAGCTACACAGGATAAGTCATGCAATGGTTGATAAATGAACTGCTAGTTACAAATGACGTAGCCCCTGACATGGTTACGCGAGTCAAATATTCGGTCACAGATACCCAAGATGGTTTGGTCGGTGTTGTGACCAACTTCATCAATATCGCAGTTGCCGACCCGAACAATTACACCCCATATGCAGAAATCACCGAAACACAAGCTATTGGTTGGGTGCAGGACACTTTAGGGGTGTCGGGCGTAGTATCGGTGGAAGAGCAAGTACAGGCATCAATTGATGGGCAAAAAACATCAGTAGCACAACCCGCGCCTTTGCCGTGGGCAACCCCAATCACGGAAGAATAATCATGGCTGCAGTCGGATTTAATACAATCAGTCTTTACTACACTGCAACAGTAGCAGCAGTTCCTAGCACTACTAATCTTGCATACGGTGAGTTAGCCATCAACATTACTGATGGAAAACTATTTTACAAAGATGGCTTGGGCGCACTACAAACCATTGCGCAGAAAAGCACAGTTATCGGCATTACTGGAACAGCCAACCAAGTCATCGCCACGCAAGCGGGGGCTGGCCCGTACACCTACACCCTATCCTTACCGCAAAGCATTGCCACAACCTCTGACGTTCGCTTTGGGTCGCTTGGTATTGGTACAGCAGCGTCAGGTGTTGTAGGTGAGATTCGCGCCACAGGCAGCGTCACCGCCTTTTATGTATCCGACATTAAGCACAAAGAGAACGTGCAGCCTATCAAAGATGCGCTTGCAACGGTCGCAGCAATCGGTGGCAAGACGTTTGACTGGACAGAGGATTACATCCAAGATCACGGCGGCGAAGACGGTTACTTTGTGCGCAAAGCTGACTTTGGGTTCATCGCGCAAGACGTTCAGGCGGCGTTTCCGCTTGCTGTTCGTACCCGCCCTGAAGGTGATTTAGCGGTTGATTACGAAAAAATGATTGCGTTGGCATTTAGCGCGATTGCTGAACTTAAGAAAGAACTTGAGTTTGTGAAGTACAGCAGCAAGTAGCTGCAAAGGTTGTTATAAAATTGAATTCCCTGAACCGTTTAAAGGACTTTGAATGAACATTTCTCTTGAACTGATGAACGCAATTTTGCAATACCTTGGCAGTCGCCCATATGTTGAGGTCGCTGACTTCATCACCAAAGTACAAGCTGAAGCGCAAGCTGATGTTGCAGCAAAAGCAGTAGTTGATTCACCTGAAGTTGCACAAGAGGCGTAATCATCATGGATTGGCAGAACCTATTCAACCTAGTATTGGGTGTAGCTTTACCAGTCGGGGGATGGTTCTGCCGTCAACTGTGGGATTCAGTCAAGGAATTAAAGACAGACATTACCGAACTACGACTTCATGTTGCTGAGAATTGCGTCAAGAAAACTGAAATGGAATCGCAGTACAGCAAAATTGAAACCATGCTTGAGAAGATATTCGACAAGCTAGATAAAAAGGTTGATAAATGATCAAGCAACTGTTAACTGGCAAAGATAATGCGACTTACGACATTGCGCGTGTGGCGTGGTTTGTGAGTATTTTAGCGGTGCTTGGCGTGGCAGGCTATCAAGTGTTTGCTTACGGCGCGGTGAGCCTCAGAGAACTTGCTGAGTCACTTGGAATCATTTCAGGCGCGGGTGGTGCAAGCGTGTGGGCCAAAAAAGAGGCAGAACCAAATGTTCCCAATCACTAGCCCGTTGCTAATTAAAATTGGTTCAATTGTTGGTGTTTTTTTAGTTGCAATTGCATTTGCGTATTACAAAGGTTACTCAGGCGAACATGAAAAGTTTGTTGCATATCAAGCAGAGGTCGCCGCTTTAGGTAAGGCACAAGAAGTCATCAATCAAGCAAAGGTGAAAGAGCATGAAAATGTATCAACTTCAATCGCAAATCAATATGAGGCTCGCCTTAGTGCTGTGCATAATTATTACGCTGACAGGGTGCGCGACACCAGTACCAACAGCGGTGGTTTGCCCACCGTTTCCAAGCCCACCCAATGCCCTAATGCAGCCCCCGCCAACACAGAATTTACTCGACAATGCGCTGAAACGACCTTGATGTTGACCGAATTACAAAATTGGGTACGGAGTATTAAATAATGTTCACATTCTCAGAGCGGTCTTTGAATAACTTGAAAGGCGTACACCCTAAACTAGTTGCCGTTGTCCACCGTGCGCTTGCGTTAAGCCTGATTGACTTTACCGTGTTAGAGGGCGTGCGCTCACAGGCGCGGCAAGATGAATTGTGGGCGCAAGGGAGAACAAAGCCCGGTCAAGTGGTGACTTGGGTGCAGACTAACGGCACGCACGGCATCCAAGCGGATGGTTTCGGTCACGCCGTTGACCTTGCGCCTTACCCGATTGATTGGAACGACTTCAAGCGCTTTGACCAATTAGCCACCACCATGTTTTGGGCGGCTGAAGAACTAGGCGTGACGCTTCGTTGGGGCGGCAACTGGGATATGGATGCGGTCATCCATGAACGTGGCGAGTCTGACAGCCCACACTTTGAACTATTTAATAGTTAAATAAAGAGTTAAAATGTCAAATCATGCGCTTTGCCAAAAAGCACGACTCAATTCTATAGGAAAAGCGTTATGACTGTGGCATTCGCACTGACGTATGACAGTTTGGTAACTGCTATTGAGCAGTACCTTGAGCGCAATGACGCTTCTGTTGTTGATCAAATTCCAACATTTATTGCAATGGCTGAGTTTGAGATCGCTCAACAGATCAAGACGCTTGGGCAGATGCAAGTTGTGCAAAGCACAATGTCAATCAATAATCCAGTCCTACCAAAACCCGCACGTTGGCGCAAAACCACTAGTATGTCGGTCACGGTCAACGGCGTAAAGAGCCAAGTTTTCTTGCGTAAGTATGAGTACCTCAATGCTTATAACGGCAACGGCGCAACAGGTATTCCTTTGTATTACGGCGATTACGACTACGACCACTGGTTGGTTGCACCCGCCCCTGATGTGGCGTACCCGTTTGAGGTGCTGTATTACGAGCGTCTGATACCCCTATCAAGCATCAATCAGACAAACTGGATTACCAACAATGCCCCAAACCTGATGCTGTTTGGCGCACTCTTACAAGCCGTGATCTTTTTAAAAAATGATGATCGGGTAATTTTTCAACAGAAATATGAAGCAGCGTTGCAGTCTATAAAAGCCGAAGACACAACCCGTGTTGGCGACCGTTCCGCAATCGCCGTTGACAGTTAAGGATAATCATGCCTAGTTACACAGACCCATTTACTGGGCAAACAATAAGCCCCTCGCAGGTTGGTTATGTAGAAATATCGATGGCGCAAGACACGGTATTGGAGTGGCCCATCAACGGCAACGGTAACGCAGTGGCTTACCAAGAACCTGCGGCAAACATCATCCAAGTTAATGCCATTTACGCCAACTTGACGTTGTTTACACCAATTGCTCTTCAGGTTAGCAACGGTCAGTCAATATTGATTCAAAATATAGGATCAAATACATTTACAGTAAAAGACCCTTATGGGGTCACAATCGTATCTATACCATCGGGTATTGCTGAGTACATTTTTTTAACAGACAACACCACATTTGGTGGCATTTGGTCTACCGTTACGTTTGGCGCAGGCACTTCGTCAGCTAACGCCGCAACTTTGGCGGGTGATGGTTTAGTTGCTCAAGGCACTACGCTTAATCAGTCGTATCCTGAAAGTGCAATCAACTCAAGCACGTTTTTAACAGCAGCAAATCGTGCTGAATTTTGGGTCTGGTCATCAGGCGTTGGAACGATTACCTTGTCAGCAGCGTCTGCTGTTGGCAATGGTTGGTTCGTAAATATTCGCAATGGTGGTTCGGGTGTTTTAACAATTACCCCAATCGGTACTGATACGATTGATGGAGTTGCTAACAAACAGCTTCAGTTGACCGAATCAATGGTCATTGTGAGTAACGGCGTAAACGGCTACTTCACGTTCGCCTACGGTCGTTCTAGCGTGTTTCAGTACACGCAGCTATCTAAAGTAGTAACTGGCGGCACAACCACGTTGAGCGCGGTCGAGTACGCGAACGTGGTGCAGCAGTACAGCGGCGTGTTGACTAGTGATCAAACCATTATTTTGCCGTCAACTGTGCAGGTTTATTACCTAAACAACACAACTTCCGGCCCTTTCAGTCTGACGTTTGAAACCGCTTCGGGTTTTGGCTCTAACGTAATTCTTGCACAAAACACCACCCTAACGGTTGTCTGTGACGGCACAAATGTGTTCAACGCAGGTTCTGCGGCAGCATCGTCAATTACATCAGTATCGGTGAACCCCGGTAGCGTTGGCGCACCCACCGTAAACTTTGCAAGCAACACTTCAACTGGTTTGTACAACCCGTCAAGCGGGGTAATTGGTTTTTCCTCGACTGGCGTAAACAGTATGCTTCTCAGCAACACATCTTTTTATGTTGCGGCAGGGATTGTAGGAGGAACATTTTGAGCAAGCAGGTAATTGCGCTCAAGATATTACCGGGCATTCAGCGCGATGGCACGTTGTTTGATGCCGTCTGCTACGTTGACAGCTTATGGTGTCGATTCCAACGTGGTCGCCCACGCAAGATAGGCGGCTACAGAGGAATCTTTCAAAACGCCACACAGATCAGCCGTGGCATGATTATGAACGCGCAGAACGGCTTTAATTACGTTTACAGCGGCACTTATAACCAACTTCAGTATTGGATAACCGACAATGACGATGGCGTGGGAAGTGGCCCGTACACGGTTTCATTCACTTCGGGTTTTACCTCCAACAGCAATAACCTTTGGCAATTTGACATCGGGTTCAACAGCAGTGGTAGCGGAACAGATGTCATCATCGCCCACGCAGGTCAAAACCTTACCAACATCGACTCAACTGTTAACACCCCCGTTTTATATGGCAGCTTTCCGAGCGGTTCAATGTCACCCGTTGGTCAGTTCACCGCCGCAGTCGCTCTTACTAACGGATTGACAACGGGTACGATCACGGGTGTCAACGGTTTGGTGTCAGCAGGTCAATTGGTTACAGGAACAGGCATTACGGCAGGTACAACGGTCGTTTCTTCTGTTGTATCCACCAACACCGTGGTCACGCTTTCAAGTGCGTACACAGGCACGACAGGTACGCAAACCCTTACGTTTGATAATCAGATCAACGTGAGCGGCGGGTGCGTGTTAATTTACCCTTACTTGTTCGTATACGGCAATGAAGGACTTATTCAGAATTCATCAGCGGGTGACTTCCAAAATTGGGTTTCGGCGGATGCCAACGCCAACAACGTGGCTACAGGAAAGATCGTCAAGGGTATGCCTGTGCGCGGCGGTACGACATCACCTGCGGGGTTGTTTTGGTCGCTTGATTCGCTTGTGCGGGTTAGCTACGCCCCTACCACGGTCGGCGCGTCAACCCTTTATTGGAAGTACGACCTGATCAGTTGCCAGTCATCAATCCTGTCATCGTCAAGCGTCATTGAATATGACGGCATCTTTTATTGGTGCGGCGTTGACCGATTCTTGCAGTACAACGGCGTGGTCGCGGAACTCCAAAACAACAACAGCATCAACTACTTTTTTGATAACTTGAACTACAACCAACGCCAAAAAGTGTGGGTGTCGAAAGTACCTCGTTGGGGTGAAATTTGGTGGTTTTACCCAAGCGGCGATTCGGTTGAATGCAACGATGCCGTCATCTATAACGTGCGCGACAAGGTTTGGTATGACGCAGGTGGCGCACTAGGCGCACGGCGCTCTGCGGGTACGTTCTCTGAGGTGTTCCGATTCCCTATATGGGCAGGTAATGAAGCGAATTCATCAAACAATTACATCTTGTGGCAGCATGAAACTGGTGTGAACGAGGTGAACTTGGCGCAGCAGAATGCAATCCAAAGTTACTTTGAAACGAACTCAATCGGGTGGGTGACGGGTGGCCCCGGCGTGCAAGGGCAGATTTTAGGCAAAACCAACGCCATGCGCCTTGAGCGCGTTGAACCTGACTTTGTTCAAGAAGGCGACATGAACCTGTATGTGGTCGGAAAAAGCTACGCACGCAGCGATGACGTTATCAGCGAAGCCAAGGTGTTCAGCCCGACCACAGAAAAGATTGATATGCGCGAACAGCGTAGAGAGATGCGCTTGCGGTTTGAAAGCAACGTGGTGAATGGTAACTATGTGACTGGCAACATCTTGCTGTCTTGCGAGGCAGGCGACATTCGCGGCGATGGTAACCCGTGACAACGTATGATCCTCGCGGGATGCTTTGGGATAATTGGTGTTCGCTCATGGCTGAATTATTTGCGGCACAGCAACTTGGTACGTTGCCTGAAGATCGATGGCGCGAGTGGGGCGATGGAATGGCAGGGATCGGCTACTTTATGAACTCAGGCGTGCCTAGCACCCACCAGTTTGAAACGTGGCAAGAATGGGCAGAGAACCTAGTCGGGATTATGAGCATATGACACCTGAATTTGCGATTGAGCATATTGCTGATGTGGTTGAAGAACTCAAGCCGTTGACGGTTGATCACCACGCCGAAGTGAACTTTTTTAGTGACACAACGCTTGATATTGATTGGGATCGGTACGGCAGAGGGCAGAAGATGTACTGTTTTGTCACCTGTCGTGTTGGTGGTGAATTAGTCGGGTGGATTGGTTTTTGGGTTCATCCACACATTCGCCACAAGAATTATCTGATGGCGTTTGAAGATTGGTACTACCTGAAGCCTGAATACCGTAGGCGCGGATGGGGCAAGAAAATGTTTAAGAACGCTGAAGGCGCATTGAAAGCGGGTGGGGTTAAGCGCATTACGGTTAGTTGCAAGACCTACCAAGACTACACGCCATTGCTTGAGGGTCTTGGCTACATCAATTACGAAAAGAATTTTACTAAGGCTACGCAATGAAATACACCTTAGACCTACTGCCAATCAACGCCTTTCAGGGGCGAGGTACGCCTATTGGTGGTCAAGGTCTTCGGTTGTGTGGTGGCAGTGACATGGGTGGCAGCAATGTTGGCATTGACTCAGGTGATGTAAGTACAGGTGGATGGGCTGAAGCTGCACCCGCCGCTGACTCAGGCGGTGGCGGTGGTGGTGGCGGTGGTGGCGGTGGTGGTGGTGACGGTGGTGGTGGTGGTGGTGGTGACGGTGGTGGTGGTGGTGGTGGTGACGGTGGTGGTGGTGGTGGTGGTGGTGAGTCTGCCCCTGCACCCGCCCCGCTTGCGCCTGCAGTAAACTCGTGGCAACAAACCGTAAACGATATTTATCAACAGACGTTTGGGCGGCAAGCTGACCCAAGCGGCATGGCAAGTTTTACCGCTGCGCTGAATGCAGGCATGACTGGCGAACAGATGCGTGCTGCGCTTGCGTCTAGCGCGGAAGGTCAATCAATGGGGCTGTCACCCGCCCCTGCTGCCCCTGCTGCCCCTGCCGCTACTGTAGCGCCGTTGACCGCCGCAAACCCCAACGCAGGATGGGAGTTTCAACCGCCCTCATATGATGATTTTGGCGGTACATCGCCTGCGTTTTGGATGAATGTCAACACAGGTGAGCGGCGTGATCTTGCCACACCCACCAACATTCAAACGGTTCGGGATGAGTCGGGCAATATCAGCTATGTGAACGCTGACACGGGCGCGGCGATTGACACCAAGCAGTTAGATAAAAACATTACTGGGTACAACAAAGAGATCACCGACCTGTATCAGAACCTGCTTGGTCGCACGCCAAGCGCAAGTGAGGTCGCAAGTTACAACAACCAAATTCAGAGCGGTGCGGCTAGCCTTGATGACGTAGTTAAAGGGATGACGGTATCGCCTGAATTTTTGCAAGCGAAGATGCCTTTTCTTGATCCAAACGCTGACGTAAACACGCAGTTTGAGCAAGGCGTGCGCGGGTTTGACGCAAAAGGGTTGGTGCGTGGCGGTGCGCTTGAAGGACTTCCGACTCAGTATTTTGACCCGAAGACTGGCAAATTAGCTGCGTGGTTCGGCACATCAACGGGTCTGACAGGTACGGACTTTTACACTTGGCATACGGCAGATGAATTAAAAGTGCCGGGCGTGGAGATGCGCCTTGCCGAAGAGTCCAAGCGCGATGTCGGCGCTGAGTGGCGTGAACTTGGCAGGTCGGCGCTCAAAATAGCACCCCTTGCGCTTGCGCCGTACATCGCCCCCGCAATGGCGGCGTACAACCTTGGAATTTCGTTAGCTGAATTTTCTGCGTATGCGGTTGACGCAGGGATGACCGTTGCTGAATTAGCGGGTGGGGTCGGCGGAACACTAGCGAGTGGCACAGGCGCACTTGACTGGAATGCAATATCAAGCGTGGCGCTCAAGAACGCAGCGATTAGTGGCGCTACCACGGCAGCAACAGGCGGCAGCTTCTCTGACGTTTTGAAAGCTGCAGGAACGGGTGCATTGACAGCGGGTGCGGGTGCTGCAGGGGCGCAATACTTCGGCGGTGGCGCGGTTGCGCAGATTGGTACACAGACAGCAATCGCCGCAACCGCTGCGGCTGCGCGTGGTCAAGACCCCATGCAAGCGGCGTTTAATACTTTGATCAGCGCCACGATTGCCAATGTAATCCCCTCAACCACAAATGGCATTTTAGAAAACGCAGGTATCACAAACGCTGAAATTCAAAAGGCTGTTAACTCTTCAATTTCTGCCGCAATCGTAACCGCTACTCGCGGCGGCGATGTTGGTACTGCCGTGATCATGGGTGCGGTGAACTCAGCTATTGGTTCGGTCGCCACAGCGATTGGCAACACGCAGGTGGTCAAAGACCTAAAGGCTGAAATCGGGGCAAAAGTCACAGAAATTGTTGACTCCTTTAAATATGAAACGGGAATCACAAACGCTCAAGCGTTACCAGTCACGGGGTCAGGTGGATCAGTAGCCAACACCCCTTTAACAAGCGGCGACAAAGATGCGGGTGACGGCAGCGTTGAAGAAGATGACGGCGCG
>Ga0315293_10000836_pt1 | contig 29212 bp, 25 predicted proteins | sample YL17G13_20_MG_FD_203071 | JGI IMG/M metagenome (GOLD analysis project Ga0315293, IMG submission 203071) | Sediment microbial communities from Yellowstone Lake, YNP, Wyoming, USA - YL17G13_20 | ecosystem: Environmental > Aquatic > Freshwater > Lake > Sediment | place: USA: Wyoming | collected... | reverse complement strand
CGGTCTTTGCCGAGCGCTCTGGCCACCAGGTCAAATATCTGGTCTCGAGCATCGATAGCGGCCAATTTAACGGCGTTACCGCAGCCCCAGGTTATGTGCGATGCTACTGTCTGCCACTCATACGGATTCCTATCGGTATCGGGATTTTCCACGCGTATTTTATTGGGCGGGACAGTGAGGACCTCAGCCGCAATTTGGGCTACCATGGTCTGAAATCCCTGGCCGATCTCCATCGCCGAAGCTAAAATATTAATGCTGCCATCCTCATTGAATTTCAATATGGCGCTTGAGGAGGCATTTGGCGGCATGGCCGGCGCTTTCCAGAAAAGAGCAAAGCCCTTTCCGGAAGCGATCTTTGGGTCACGCGTTTCGACCTTATTGCCCCAATCGATTTTTTCCCGCACCTTTTCTATCGCCTCGAATAGGCCATTGGGGTTCATTGGGGCCCCATAGGCAAGCGGGTCGCCCTCGCGTATGGCGTTTTTTATCCTGAACTGAATCGGGTCCATTTGGAGCTTTATAGCTATCTGATCGATATGCGATTCCAGAGCAAAGAGGAATTCGGAATACCCAAATCCGCGGTATGGGCCTCCGGGCGGCATATTGGTGTAGACGCAAACCGAATCGATTTTCAAATTGGGAATTCTATATGGCCCGGTTGCGGACAGGCCGGCGGCGTTAACGACATTAGCGCCATATTCGACATAAGCGCCGGCGTCCCAGTGAAGCGTATTCTCGAGGGCGGTCATGGTACCGTCATTTTTTACACCGATTTTGACCTTTGCGGTCAGGCCCTGCCGTTGATAAGTATTGTAGAACTCCTGTGCTCGCGACCAGAGAATTTTAACCGGATGGCCCTTGACTGCAGTCGCCAGCGCGGCGGCCAGGATTTCCATCGAGACACCGGCCTTGCCGCCAAAACCTCCACCCACGAAAGGAGAAACGACACGAATATCCTTATGAGAAAGCCCCATAGGCGACAGCGCCTGGGCGAAAAGGTGGCGCTGTGTAAACGGAGACTGCGAGGCTGTCCAGACGGACAGCCTGCCCGAATGATCAAGCCAGCCGATAGCCCCGTGCGTTTCTATGGCGCAGTGGGCATAACGGGGTACGGTGTAGCTATCCTCGAATATGAGGTCGGCCTCGGCGAATCCGCGTTCGATATCGCCTTTCCTTACTTTTTTCCAATGGGCGATATTAGTTCCACCCTTCGGGAAAAACCAGGGGACATGGGGATAATTACCCAGGTCGGGATGAATTAAAATTGCGCCGTCACTAAGAGCATCCGAGGCGGAGAAGACCGGCTCAAGTTCGACATATTTTATATTCACCAGCCTGGCGGCTATGGCGGCTGTCCTCGGATCCCTGGCGATGACCGCGGCCACCTGCTCGCCTACGAATCTGACGCGGTCCTGGGCGAAGATGTATCTATCCTTCATGTATAGACCAAATCGATATGGAAAGTCCTTCCCGGTTACTACCCTGACGACACCGGGCACTTTATCGGCTTTTCGAGTGTCGATCCCGGCAATTTTCGCATGAGGATAAGGGCTTTCGATCAGGCAGGCATACAAAAGACCAGGACCGAAATCGAGATCGTCAATAAATTGCGCAGCGCCGGCAACTTTGGCCTCGCCGTCTATCCTGACCACTGATTTTCCCACGAATTTATATTCGCTCATTTTTCGTGCTCCGTCTGAGCGTAATCCAGAACAGCTTTCACGATTGGAGAATACCCGGTACATCGGCAGAGATTACCGGAAATAGCTTCTCCGACCTCTTGTTTGCTGGGCATGGGCTTTTTCGCCAGAAGCTCGGATATAGAGAGTATCATCGCCGGCGCGCAGAAGCCGCACTGGAATGAATTATGCTCGACAAGCGACTTTTGAAGCGGCGTCAGTCCGTCAATCATCAGGCCCTCGAGCGTCGTGACCTCTCGCCCATCGACCTCTGCCGCCAACACCAGGCAACTACGCACAGTTTTGCCATCCAACATAATAGTGCAGGAGCCGCAGTCGCCCCGGTCGCATCCACACTTGGGGCTTTTGATGCCGAGCCTGGCGCGAATCACTTCCAGCAATATTTCATGCGGCTCGACCTCGATGGAGATTCTCTCGTGGTTTAAACGAAAAGTTATCGGTATTCGCATATTACGCTTCCTCGATGCCCTTAAATTAAGCATTGACCATATTCCGGCCCATTGCCCAAAAGCCTTGATCGGGCAGTCCTGACCGCTCTTTCAAACATTACGCCAGCCATGTGCAGGCGGTATTCCTTCGATGCCCTGATATCCGTGATAGGCGAAATGATTTCAGGAATGATGGCTCGGGCTTCGGCTATCAGCGTATCGAGCGGTTCGCCACGGGCGAGGATTTTCTCGATTCGGCCGGCACGGATGGGGGCCGGCCCCACTGAGCCAAACGAAATTCTGAATGAACTATTTGGAAACGCGGCCACCAGGACGCTGGCCTGGGCGAGGTCCTCGCCGTTATACCGGCCAAGTTTGATATAACAGCCTCCGTGTCGAGACGGTGGAAGAGGAATGATTACCCCGGTTACAATCTCGCTTTTCTTAATACTCGTTTTTCTATTGCCTCGAAACCATTCCGAAATCGGTATTTTTCTTTTTCCGACCGGGCCGGATGTAACTACGATGGCGTCAAGCGCCGTGAGAATCGGCCCGCTGTCCATGCAGGGGACAGCCGAGCAAATATTGCCGACCAGGGTGGCACGGTTTCTTATTCCCGGTGAGGCGACATTTCTGCAGATTTCTATAAGAACGGGCAGTTTTTTGCTGATGAGCTTTGAATCGAGGATATCCGAGAATGTCACCAGGGCGCCGATATGAAGCTTGCGTTCCGTCTGCTCGATTTTGTTGAGCCGGGGAATCTGTTTTATGTCAATTACGGCATCGGGCGCGGACACATTTTCCTTCATCTCGGGAACAAGGTCGGTGCCACCTGCCAAGACTGCAGCATTCCTATATTTCCCCAGCAAATTAATCGCATCTTTCAGGGTCGAGGGCCTATGGTAATCGAAATCGTGAAGTATCGGCATATACACATTCCCTTATTTCCCATTTTTGGGCAATAGCGCCACGATGCGGCACATTGATGATTCAAGCTCGATCCCGCGCAAGGGAAAACACCCTATCCAGGCTCTGCGATTCTTCAGCTTTTCTATTTCGCCTCCCAGGTTTTCGGCATGGACGATCCGTTTGGGGAAGAGTTTGATATGCATGACCTGGTAATATTCATCAGGGGGAAACATTTCATCCCATGAGCCGGCCCCGTATTTTCCTTTTATCTTCTTCTCCGCCACCAGGAACAGGTCGGGATGCCATTTCCTGATGATCGTGTTCATCGGGTGGTCGGCACTGCCACAATCGACTCCAATCCATTTGAGCTTCATTTTGATCGCCCATTCGTGGAATCCCGGTCCCGGCCCGGGATGCTTGACGAAATAACGTAGCTCATCCGATTTCACCTGATCCCAGGCATACCTGTGATATCCCGTGTTTATAATGAGGATATCGCCTTTTCTTATCTCTGCCCTCGATGTCAGCATGTCAGGAGTGTAGAGATCGTAATCGCCGACTGCATCCGAAATATCCACCACCACACCGGGCCCAATCCATTCTTCGATTGGAACATTGCCAATGGACCGTCCGGAGGCGTGGAAATGAATCTCGCCATCCATATGCGTGCCGACATGATTGCTGGTTGTGATAATCTGACCGTTAGCGCCCTGCCCCATATGCGCCCCGGCAATCCGCTTGAAGTACTGGATTCCAAGCGGCATGTAGCTCGGCCAGGGGGGCGTATGTATACTGAGCCTTTGAGTGAGGTCGTAGGTCCTTACGCCATTCATGAATTTCAGGAAATCCGCGGTCTTCATCTTACACCTCGCTTAATTATCTTTCAAGGTACTCGCCAATCCCTCGTATGCCGCCATAAAAGGCTCCACGGGCGCGCTTAGTATGCCGGCCCCTATCTGGCCAATGCCCGGTTCGCGGTGCGCAACGCCGGTATCGATAAACGGCAAAATATTCTTTTCGATGACTTTCGTAACGTCAATCCCGGTCGGAGTGCCGCGGAAATTGAGATAAGGAATCTGGTAGATGCTGTTCTCGGCGGCCGTGATTTCATACATCTGAGTGGTATATGTGATTGCCTGTCGCAAGCTTCCGCCTACAAAGCCGACTATGGCCGGCGAGGCCGCGATGGCGAAGCCGCCGAGGCCGCCGGTCTCCGTTATGGAGCTGTCGCCGATATCGGGATTGGCGTCATTCTTGCTGAAACCCGAAAAGTAGAGCGCATCGGGAACCGGAGCCGGGCCGGTGAACCACCGCTCTCCAGTACCAGAAAGTTGAATTCCAAATGCAACGCCATTTCTGGACATGGCCGTCACGATACTGCTGCCGGTGATGCCTTTGGCGGCATCGAGCGTGGCTTTGCAGGCAGCCATCGAGAGATTTAAGAAGAAATGATCGTTTGAATTTATGAATTCAAGCACGCCGGCGGCGATATCCGGGGTGGCGGCGACCCTTACTATTGCGGGAGCCAGGGCTCTGTAAAAAAGAGATGTCGCGGCGCGGTTCCGGTTATGAACCTCATCACCCATATGAAGGGCTGTGGCGATTATGAGCTTGAGTTCAATCCTGCCGATTTTCGCGATGGCTTCCTTCAGGGTCGGATAAAGAACCTCCTCCATCCAGCGCAGGCGGACGATGACATCAGGGCTGTACGCTCCGTAGCGGAGCACTTTGCCAAGCCCCTCGTTCATAGTGCAGTATGAGTAATTGCCGTACTCCTCGTTTCGTACAATGAAAACAGGCATCGATGGTGAAATGATACCGGCCATTGGCCCGACTGAATTATGCTGATGGCATGGCGCAAAAACCACGTTGCCCGCGGCGGCCAAAGCCTCAGCTTTCTCAGGGGTGTCGGCGATCCTCTCGTAAATAAGCGCTCCCACAACGGCGCCCTTCATAGGGCCGCACATGTTTTCCCAGGTTATCGGCGGTCCCGCGTGAAGCATCATATCCTTTGTCATGCCCGGGATCGTTTCAACTGCCTTTCCCATGCCGACCAGCAAAGGCCGGCCACCGAGAATTCGTTTCAATGCCTCCTTATTTGCATTTTCGATTTTTCCTTTATTGCACTCGATCATGCGGCGCGATTCCTCGCTAACCGACACCGGCGGCCGCCAATCAACATGCACGTAACGTGCCCCTGAGTCCTCGAGGGCTTTCACGAATCCCTGCAGCCCAATATTAATGATCACCGGTTTTCGGCCAAACAGGCTCATGCTTTTTCCTCGAATTTGCCGGCTATGAAACCCGCTAATTTGCAGGCCGCGGCATTCGATTCGGCAACAGACACTCCCGCCTTCTCCAACTCCGCCACGACCCGGCCCCTGTTCTGGGGATCTTCATTTGTACCCGTAACTGAGCAAATTATGGCAGGGCATTTTCCGTACGACGCTGCAATTCCCCGAGCCTGAATGATGGCAGGGATGATCTCGGCCAAAGGATTTTCGTTGGCACCATAGCCAAGAACAATATCTAAGAGTATTACGGCGGTTTCAGCGTCGGTGGCCAAGCCGATCAAACTCTTATTACGAAGCGAAAAATCGATCATCGGGTGCGGCTTGCCGACGGTAAATTCATCCGAGCCAAAATCGATGAAGTCATGTCCTGACGCCTTTGCCGCCTGGGCGAGCTTGCCAGCGCCGGAAATAGGGACATTTGAGCTAATCTCCAGGCCCATGCCTTTCAAGATGAGCTGAGCCTCGCTGCAGAATGTCCCTCCACTAAAAAGGCCGCGCACAAATTTCCGCCCCTTTGCCACTCGGAAAACCTCGGTAGTCGCCAATTCCTGCAATTTGCGATCGCGAGCGACGATTTTCTCATGCACCTTATCGGGATTTTCGCCCAGTGAGAGCGCAACCGCCAGAAGTGCGCTCTCCTCCAGGGTTGAGGCCGAATGAACATTCTCGCCCTTAATTAAATCACTATCCTGGCCCAGGAAAACCGTTACAACCGGCTTTGATATATCTTTCAATACTGCGGCGATTTTCTCAACAACTGAATGGTCGGGTGGCTTGGAAATGAGAAGGATGATCCCGGTGGCATCGTCCGCCAGCAACAGATTCGTGGCCTCAAGAAAGGTAATCGCGCCGACCTCGCTTTTCAGGTCGCGGCTGCCCGTTCCAATTGCCTGTGAGATGCCGGCGCCATTATTTGATATCAGGCAGGTGACCTCCTGAAGCCCGGTGCCGGACGCTGCCACGATGCCGATATTTCCTCGATTGACGACGTTGGCAAAGCCCAGCGGCACACCGTTTATTATGGCCGTGCCGCAATCCGGGCCCATGACCAGGAGCCCTTTCTCCCGCGCAAATCTCTTTAGTTCGATTTCGCTTTTGAGGGGGACATTATCTGAAAAAAGCATCACATGGATTCCCAGGCGGAGAGAATTCATGGCCATGCCGGCGGCGTATTTTCCCGAGACCGATATAAGCGCCAGGTTGGCGTCAGGGATTCTTGTGAACGCACCTTCAAGGCTCCACGGGCCCGAATCGAGCGCATCGTTATCGGCCTTGACCAGCCCGGCCAGGATGTTATCGGCCGCGGCCAGCGCCTGCCGGGCCAAATTTTCGTCATCAGCTTGAATTGCGATTAGAAGATCGGTATCAATCGATTCTTTAAATTCGGGTATGATAAGGCCGGACGATTCAAGGACCGCTTTGTTCTCCAATGTCCCCATAACCGCGACGCTCTCTTTTACGCCGTCGACCTCCAGGAGCCTTTTAGAAAGCGTCATCAAGGACACTGAATCATAGTACTTGCCCTTTATTATGCGGCCGCATACAGCCATTTTTGATGCCCTTTGCTTCCAATTACGTTTTTTAGTCCCAGGACCAGGCCAACCGCGAAGTCCGCACCCGATGTCTCGCCGACCTCAAGCAGAGTCCTGATCGGCCGCCCGATAGAACTTTTATCATGATTGACAACAGCCTCGACGGCCGTTTTATATTTTTCGGGAAGAAAACCGTCTTTTGCGCACCGCAAGAGGGCGTTTGACATAGGATTTCTTCCTCGACCATTCCTGTAAATGATCTCGCTTTCTTCGTCAAAATCGATGCCCGGATGCCGTGCTACCGTGACATAGGCGGTCAGCACCCCCGATAGAAAATCATCTCCGCTTGGAGTCAATCCGAATCCCAATCCGCGCAAGGCTAATGTCCCCGTCTTGGCATTGCCGCCGAAAAGAAGGGCGGCGCCCATGCGCGTCCGTCTGACGAATTCTCTTTCGAAGGAGCTCTCGGAGCCAACATCCCTGGCGCCATCAAGCAGAAAAACCAGACTCCGGGGCGATGATGATTCCAACAGGCAATTCGAGGCCACGGCGATGTTGATGCGAAGCTGCTCGGTGTCAAGCACCTTCGATATATTTACTCTCGAATCGTAACGCATTTCCGCCGAGCGCGGAAAGGAAATTCCATTAAGCAATATCGAATCCCGGCAGATCGTAAGACTCTCCACGACCGCCGCACCGTCCACCACGATATTCATCGGGCCCGGGCCAACACAATGCGTGACGACCGACGCCAGTGAATCGCCCGATAGAAAATTGACAGCTGAGCGAAATCGCGAATGCAGATGGTATTCGCCCTCGCAGAGGAGGTCGCCAAAGGAATTTATCAGGCCGGGTAAAATACAATCCCCCAATATTTGTTATATTCATCACGCCGCACAACTTCAACTCTACCGGCCACGGACATCCCTATTTGAGGTTGATCTATTTTCAATTGCCCGGTGATGCGATTGCCATCTTCCAGCTCGACAATCCCCAGGCCGAGGCTGACCACTTCATAATCGGATGGCGGCGCGTATAAATGGGTAAAGGTCAGGAGTTTTCCCTTCTTTGGCAACGGCACGATCTCGAACTCGTTATGGTTGTTCTTGTGGCAATTCTTGCAGATGGTCCGGTAAGGATACTGGACATGGCCGCATTTTATGCATTTATAGCCGTAGATACTCATTTCCATGGCATTACCCCTCTTTCACAAATGTCAGGCAAACAACGTTATTACCGAAACCCCCGAAATTGCACGTGAACCCGATGCGGGCGTCCTTCACCTGGCGCTTCTCGGCCTGGCCCCGAAGCTGCACTATTATTTCGTGGGCTTGAGCCACACCGGTGGCGCCCACGGGGTGACCCCTGGCTTTGAGGCCGCCTGACGTGTTTATCGGGAGTATTCCGCCCAGCGATGTCTCGCCTTTCTCAAGAGCAAGATGCCCCTGTCCCCTGGGAAAAAATCCGACCTCCTCGCTTTCGGCGATTTCAAGAATCGTGAAAGCGTCGTGTAACTCCGCCACGTCAACATCACCAGGTTCTATGCCGGCCATCTTAAACGACTGCCTGGCTGCCTCTCGCACAGCCAACAGATCAGTCGGCTCCTTTCGGTCGTGCACGGCGTGGGTATCGGTCGCCTGACCGATTCCGGCAAGCCTCACCATCGGCTTGCCGGCCTTTTTTGCTATGTCGCCTGTTGCCAAAATGACACACGCCCCGCCATCGGAGACGGGGCAGCAATCATAGAATCGAAGCGGATCCGCAACAATGGGATTATTGGTTAGGGCTTCGGGCGAATCGAGGATGCCCTCGAGCGTCACCTCCTCGTGCAGGTGGGCGAAGAAATTATTCATGGCGTTGCGATGATTTTTCACGGCCACCATCGCCAGATGCCGAGCCGTCACGCCGTATTTTAGCATATAAAGCCTGGTAAACATACCTGCCAGGGCCGGCAACGTGACGCCGTAGATGTATTCAGCCATTGGATGGGTAAGCGTGGCGACATAGTCAGTGGCCTCGAGGTTGTTTACCTCGCGCATCCTCTCGGCGCCGATAACCATGACGATGTTGTGAAGCCCCGAGGCCACGGCCATGTATCCCTGCTTGATTGCCGAGGCCCCGGATGCCGGCCCGTTCTCGATGGCCTCGGCGCCCGCAGGAGTAAGACTCAGGTTGTCGATGACCGCGCTTGCCAGACCGGTCTGATGATTGATCCGCGAAGCCCCCATATTGGCAACATAGAGGTGATCGATTTTCTCCAAACCTGATTCGCGCATGGCCATCAATCCGGGATAGGCGGCGATTTCAACCAGCGGGTAATCGAGCCTGGTGAAACTCGTTATCCCGATACCGACTGCATAGACATCGCGCATATTATATGTCTCCAAGCCGGCGGCGCTGCTCGATAAGCGCGGTCGCGGTTGAATCGTACATCGATCTGGTGGCCGCCAGAAGATCAGTTGGCGGGGTCGGCGGGTCTGAGGGCGGCAGAATAGCCGTTTTGGCCCTAACAAGCAAATGCTCAGGCACGGGGCGCCTCCCCACCACCAGGCTCTGCCTGGCTCGATCGAAAAGCTCTCTTGTCAAAGCCCAGGATGGTACCCCGCCCAATTCGTGCGGGATATGAAATCTCTTCTCCAGCTTGTATTCTATCATCCAGCGTCGAAAACCGATGGGCGATTCGGCCACGATAAGGACCTCCTTCTGCCCCAGGATATCCATATGGTATTCCATCTTGGCGGCGAAAGCATGGGCGCCCACCCTCAGACCCCGCCTGAGCGCCATGGTATGATATGACATGCCGAGATCATTATTGACCAGCCTGCCATTTACAACCGAGGCCAGCTCGCCATTGATCTGGGCCACCAGCACGTATTCATCCTGTACCCGATGCGTATAGTAGGAAAGAAGCTCGGCGTATACCCGTGCGGCCACGATATGATAAAAATCCCGCTCGACTCGTATTAAGGGTTCTATATAAGGCAGGATATCGGGTATTTCGTCGCGGCTGACTTGCCTGATAACCATATCCTCGCCGCTTGCCAATGTGACAAATTTCGGTGGAAATCCCGGTAATTCAGCTTCCGGGGGCCTCAGAATCTTTTCCAGATCCACGGCCATGTTGCCTCCTGCGTGAATTGTCCAAAATGACGACGGGCACATCATCCGGGTTGATCAGACCAGGTAACATGCCCCCTTTCTTGTCTGGCAGAATCCTGTCACCCAAAAATAACGGACGCCCAAGATTAAGGATTTAAAATATAACGTCGTTAAGTTTACGATTCAACGTCTTTCTTGAAAAGGAGAATAGGAAATTGAAACAATCGGTCCGGCCCCAGATGATAGGTCTGCCTGAGGTAGAGAATCTTTTCCACAACATCAAGCGGCACTGGCCGAGGGTGACTCCTGGCCACAGATTTCTTTCGGATTAAACCAGCATCGTCCTCTTCTGTATAAGCTTTCTTCCAACGGCAAAAAGTCGACCGCGGCACTTGAAAGTAACGATTTGGCCGAGCATCGGTTCCGCATAGACTGGCGTATTCCAAAACCGCCTTTTTCTTCCTGAGTGCCAATGTTTCTGCGACTGTCATGTTAATCTCCCTGAGTATATCTTAATATACAACTCAAATTGTCTCAGAGGGTCTGATATATCTACACTGTTGAAGAATCTCAGATTATTCAGGAAGATAAGGAACATATCAAGCTCAAAATCGTAAGGATATCTAACTATAAAGGTAGCGATACATAATATTTATTGGCCGAGCTTCAAAAAAAGCTGGGCGATGGCATGAAGATCGAGATAGAATTTGTCGATTCAATCCGGCGCACCTCGGCCGGGAAATTCAGGAGGATTCTTTCCAAAGTGCCGGCGGAATTGTGAAAATATGGATTTGGGGCATGATTTCGGCGGCATCTCGTGCAGGAAAGTGCGAGATAATTAACCATAGCATAATCGCTTATTAATCGGGAGCCTCGCTCTAAGGAAAATTTGCCTGATTATAACATTAATTTTACTCGAATTTCAGGGGATACACAGTAATTATATTGACATCGTAATCGGCATGGGGTCATAGTATATATTATATGATATTTAGGATGGCGACATCGAAAATCAAGGCAACCTAACGGGGAAATTAGAAAACGTTTGAAGACAAAAGGAATTAGATTTGCAGCGGCCCGCGCTGTCTTATGGGCATGGCCCTTCTCTTTCGGGTTAGAAAGAATTATGGCTTTAATCAAGCCTCCCTTGCCGAGCGGTAATCTTGTTATTAAGAAACTTCGTGGATTCTCATTGAAACTCAAATTCAATCCTTCCAACTATCAAGGGAAGTTTCTTTATTATCGAGGAATGTATGAAGATGCCATAATAAAGACGGTGTGCGATTTGTTGGAACCAGGAATGAAATTTATCGATATTGGGGCAAATATAGGGCTATATAGTATTATAACAGCGAGGATTGTAGGAAAGGCTGGTCGAGTGGTGGCATTCGAACCGCAGCCTGCTCTCATTAGAATTCTCCGCGATAATATCGAGCTCAATGGATTGACAAACATTGATGTTGTTAATTGTGCGTTGGGAAGTAAGCAAGGCCGGTCAGAGTTATTCCAGGTAGCGGAGGAAAATGAGGGCGAGGCCACGCTTCGCCTGAGGGGGGATGAGAAATCCGTAGGCACGCCCACCACGGTTGAAGTACGGCGACTAACAGACGTATTAGAAGAATTGGATATAGGATCGGTAGATATGGTCAAGATCGATACTGAGGGAGCAGAGCTGGAAGTCCTGAAAGGATTCAATGGCTGGCTTGCGGAAAGACCTCCCAAATATATATTCGTTGAATGCATAGATGACCATCTGAAAAGATTCGGGGCGGACAGTAGTTGTCTGATATCTTTCCTCATCGAAAATGGTTATAAATGCTTTTACCTCAAATCAGGCCATTGGCGCTCTGTAAATATAAAGGACTTTTTCATGTCGCCATTCCATTCGGAAGATATTATGGCTGTGAAATAGACGCAGGGCTACGTATTTATCAATTGTATATAGTTACATTCATTTAGCAATAGCTTGGCAGCCAGGCCTTCAGTTTTCATCTTATTCCGTCTTTTAATTTATATCCTGAATCTCATATATGTACCGAATTTTCGTTCTCCTTTTGAACCTCTTTTTTTGTAATCATTGTTGCTTTTGTCTACCAGGTTGAAGGCGTGAAGAAACTTTTTTTATACACAACAGTGATTTTTGCCCGCACATCAAACCATCAAGGAGCATTATGTGTGATTAAGGGGGTCGGCCACATCTATCCGCAGGACTTAAGAGGGGTGAGACCCAAGTGAGACGAATCTCATAGCGGGTGTTGTGATTTGTTGACTGAACTTGATCTTCTGGTCACAAACCCGTAAAGAATATCCTCGTATAACCTCCTCCTCGAAATAACTGGATATGTCTTTTTGAATTCGATCCGTTGATGACACAACATGGCAGCCGTTCGTCCGGATGAGAACTCAAAGATGTTTTCGTCTCTTAGGGCTGATCAACCGTGGAAATGATTACCTATGTTGTCGAAATACATCACTGAAAATTATCGGCAGCCGTGACTGGTTGCGGTGGCCCGGGCGGGGATGCTGACTAATATCGTCGTTCAGCGGCACGTTTTGTCGCCGCCGTCAACTCAAGGTTATCCAGATAGACGCTGTATTCTATTGCGGGCTTTATGGCGAAAATATAGATGGCCACGATTTGTCTTAAGTCCATGGCCCGGTTTTTCGGGGCATATCGGATATCATCGAGGGGCATCGCGATTCTGTTGTGGCCGGGCAGTATCGTCAAGCGCCGGTTGAACCGGTCGTCGTACTGCTGGTTGTGGCCGGCATCGTCAATCCTTATCGATAGTTGAACAGCGGTATCGTTCAACGAGTAGACCTCGATCATTAGGGTGTCGAATGCCGTCCAATTCGGCGCCGGCTCCTGGAGGTAGAACCCGGATCGCTCCTGAGTCCGGAATGTCAGTCGGCCCGCCCATGCGGATCGATTGTCTTTCCAGCCCGATGGAGGTTTCACCCGCTCCAGTGTGGAGTTATAAGTCTCGGTAAATATTTCTTCCCATCGGGACTCAAAATCCAACATCCGGGGAAATGCGCGATCCCTATAGGCATAAGCGCCCGCCCACAAGGCCAGTGGTAGGAATGCAATAATCGAAAACAGCGCCGTCGTAAAAATGACGAGTGCCTTCAATCCCCTGTTTCTATCATAGGCCGGCTTCATCCGCAGGTCGAATATCATGTACGTGCCCAGGAAGAGGCCCGCCCCTACTACGTCTCTCAACAAATCGGAAATACTTGGATCCCCAGGAGTAAAATACTGCGAAAGTTCGAACAATGCGCCCAGTGAAATCGCGCCGGCAAAAGCCGCGAAATATCGTCGCCGTTGATCCGATGGCCCCTTGCTCGATAAAAGCGTATTCAGCCCCAGTATGCACAAGGCCAGCCCCCCGAAAAGCGGAACGTGGCCGGTGTTATGGATCTCCCTCCACATCAGGCTGTTCGATGGAAGCTTCAGCCGGAAGAGTATGGTGAATAAGGCGCCGGCGGCCAGCAGGATCATAAATACGCCATAGTATTTTCTCATGTTATTAACCATGTATCACCGGGCCGCAATGATTATTGTGCATCAATTATCCCCCGCATTTGATCCTGCCTTATCATCTGCCTTCCGGACTGGCCTTGATTTCATCAAATTGTCTTCTTATGAATTTGCTCATAACACCAGCGATTCAACGAACCTATCTCCTGAGATTCTCAAAATCAAGTGTAAATCGTCATAGGCCCCAAAATTAGCAATCAGCCGATTAAAGCAGTTGAAATTGGAAATAAGTCCTTTTATATTTTCGACAGAAAGCGTGAGGGCCTGATCCAGGAATGGGGTACTGGGCAGCCAGCACCCCTATCGCACTCGATATCAATCGCCATATTCGACTGGCATTGATAAAATCCAGCGAGAATCAGGCGATGACGTTAAGAGGCTAAAGACCGGTGGCAATATTAAATAATTATGGGCATCCGAAAATTGTTGATTAGCGGGTTTATTCAGGCCACGGGAAAATACCCTGAACATACGGCGCTGAAGGTTGATGGCGCGGACTATTCTTATGGGGCACTGGCCCGCCTGGCGGCAGAAATATCCGCCTCGATAAAGGCCGGCGAGTCTCAAGTGTATCCTCTTGTCGCCCTTCTCGCCCATAGAAGCATTTCGGCATATGCCGGCGCCCTCGGGATCCTGATGGCAGGCAAAGGTTACGTGCCGCTGAATCCCAATTTCCCCACTGAGAGGAATTTCAATATGCTATCACTTTCCGGCTGCCGCATCGTGGTAGCTGGGAAGGAATGTCTCGACATGCTAAAAACCCTCCTGCCGAAATTGGCCGTCCCATTCGCTTTCATCTTTCCTGATACTCGTGAGCTTGATGAATTGCGAAATCAATATCCGAATCACCTTTTCATCGGCGCCGACGATGTGGCGGCAATCGAGGGCCGTGTCTCGATGCCCGATAATGGCCAGGAATCCATCGCCTATCTGCTCTTCACCTCGGGAAGCACTGGTGTACCCAAGGGTGTTTGCGTAAGCAACCAAAATGCCCGGGCTTATGTCGATTACACCTGCGCGAGATACGGATGCGACCACCGCGATCGTTTCTCCCAGGCTTTCGACATGACCTTCGATCTGAGCGTACACGACCTGTTCGTCTGCTGGGAGCACGGTGGCTGCCTCTGCGTCATTCCTGAGAGCACGACGATGGCCCCCGCGAAGTTTATCAAGGACAATAAATTGACCATGTGGTTTTCCGTACCGTCGGTGGCGATGTTTATGTCGCGAATGAGGATGCTGAAAGCCGGCTCTTTCCCGAGCCTGCGTTTCAGCCTGTTCTGCGGTGAGCCGCTCCCGGCAACCCTGGCCCAGCAGTGGCAGGATGCCGCGCCGAATTCGGTGGTTGAGAACCTCTATGGTCCCACCGAGGCCACGATCGCCATCACCAATTATAGATGGAACAATTCCGAATCGCCCGCTGTATGCCGTAACGGCATCGTGCCCATCGGCAGGGCGTTCGAGGGCCAAAGAACGTGCGTGGTTGACCAGGCTCTGAGGGTCTTGCCCGCCGGCCAAACGGGCGAGCTTTGCCTCGGCGGCTCCCAGGTTACCGGCGGTTATCTCAACGATCCTGAAAAAACCACCCAGGCGTTTGTTCGGATACCGCAAATGGGCGATGGCATATGGTATCTCACCGGCGATCTGGCGCTCGAGGATGAGAACGGTTACCTGCATTATCTCGGCCGAATCGATAACCAGGTGAAAATCAGGGGTTACCGCGTGGAGCTCCAGGAGATCGATGCCGCGCTTAGGAAAGCCTCCGGGAGCGAGATGGCCGTATGCGTGGCATGGCCGCTTGCCGGTGGCAGCGCCGAGGGCGTGGTGGCTTTCATCTGTGGGGCAAATGTCAAGAACGAGCGACCGATAATAGATTATTGTAAGGGCCTTCTGCCCCCGTATATGATACCCACAAGGGTGGAGTTTATCAATGATATGCCGCTGAATGTCAATGGTAAAATCGATAGATTGGCGCTTCTAAACATGCTGAAAAAGGAGAATGGATGAGCGTCTCCGAGACGGATATCAAGAATCATGTGGTAAAATATCTGATGGAAAAGCTCGAATCATCGGGGATGGATCGGTATGAGATCGAAGAGGGAATCGACCTGGTTGGCTCTGGGCTCATAAGCTCGTTGGGTTTCATCGAGCTCTTGGCCAGCGTGGAAAAGCAGTTCGATATAGAGATAGATTTCGAGGACAGGGATACATCTGAATTTACGACCTTCACCGGCTTTGTCAAATTGGCCGCCGACACGGCCAGGGCGAAAAATGGATGACATTAATATAATCGAGATCGACAAGGACAGCCCATACCTCGATAGCGTGCAGCGCCTCTTCGTTGAGTTGTTCGATTACATGTCGACCAGCGGCCTGCTTCTGCCGCTGGCTAAAGATGGCGACAAACTATGGCGGGCCTCGCTGGAGAAAACCATCGGCGGACGTTACGCCATACTCGTCGTCGCGCTGTGGGGGGATGAGGTAATCGGCTTCGGCCACGGTACAACCCGCTTCTCGCCCAATTACACCGGTGGGCTCAAGGTCGGTTACATCACTTACGTCTACGTATCGCCGAAATCGCGCGTCAGGGGAGTGGGTCGGCAGATTGTCGAGGCCCTGGAACGATGGTTTGATAGCAAGAATGTTCACTCCTACGAGCTCCAGGTCCTCTGCGGCAACACCATTGGCATCGGATTCTGGGAGGATGTCGGATACGCGAAAGAGCTCCTGCAAATGCGTAAGTTCAAGAACGGTCAACGGGCAGATTAGCTCGGGGCTGAATTTTCGAAAGGTCCAAAAGCTTATCGTTTTTTATCATGGCCATGGACCAGTCCGGAGATACCAATGATACGATTTTTGATTGACCAAGCAAGCAAGGCCAGAGGCAGAATCGATGAATTCCGAACGATCCGGCGCTGGGATAAGCTTCGCTCCAAAGGGATGCACATAGGCAAAAACGTGCATCTGCCCCTCTCGACACACATTGACACGTCGCACTGCTTCCTAATCTCCATAGGAGATAACAGCGGTTTCGCCGAGAATTGCGTCATCCTGGCTCACGACGCTATGCCCAACGAATGGCTCGACGCCACCAAGATTGGCCGGGTCATCATCCACGAATCCTGCCTATTCGGCCAGGGCACATATATCCTGCCGGGGGTTGAGATCGGCCCGCGGGTTGTCGTAGGAGTTAATTCGGTTATTTCCAGCAACATCCCCCCCGATTCGGTGGCCATGGGGAACCCTGCTAAGGTAATCTGCTCGCTGCAAGATTATCTCCGGTATCACCGAATGGCGTTGAAACGGGCCCCGAAATTCCCCTTCTACGAGTACGACATCAACTACATCACACCCGAAAAGAAAAAGGAGATGATCGAAAAGCTCACCGGTACTTTCGGCTACATAACCGGTGGCTACACCGCCATGGTTCGGGACGGTAAGTGCCTGATTCGGACCAAAAGTGATTAGGGGGCCGGCCCTCAACGGCCCATTTCTTTAGAAGAATGCCCCCGCTTGTGCCGGAAATGTCGCGGAGTAGAAGTATCGATATCATTTCAACCGATGAAACATATTCTTCTACATATTATTGACACGCTCAATTTATACTGCTTATTCAACCGTTACACGCGCGACACCGGCGTCATTCTCATGCTTCACCGCATTATGGGCGATGATGCGACCTCCGGCGGCGGCATAACTCCGGATATCCTGCGCAGACATTTCGCCTATTTGTGCAAACACCGATATAACGTGGTCTCGGTGCGGGAATTCGTAGAGGCTCTGCGGAACCGCGAAGATACTTTCAAGATGGTTGTACTGACGATTGACGACGGATACCGCGATTTCTATCGGCACGGATTTCCAATTTTCCGCGAGTTCGGTTTTCCGGCAAGCGTCTTCCTCGTGAGCGATTTTATCGAAAACCGCCTGTTCTTCTGGTGGGATTCGATCGAATTCGCCATCAATAATACCCAAAGGAATCAGCTCAATCTGCAGGCCATCGGGCTTGGCACGGTCTCCCTCGAAAGCGCCAGCGGCAGATCCAGGGCCTTAGCCGCGGTAACCGAATACTGCAAAGGCCTGGAACGCGACCGCAGCCGGAAATTCATCCGCAGTCTGATCGAAAAGCTGGGAGTCGATATCTCCAGACAGCCATGCGACGATTATGCCCCGTTGACATGGGCGCAGATCGAGGAGATGCGGCGGCACGGGATCGATTTTCACCCCCACAGCAAGACCCATCCGATTTTGTCCAGGGTACCCGCAGCCGAAAAACTGGTCGAAGTATCCACACCGAAATCCGCGATTGAAAGCCGGCTGGGTGTCGAGGCCGATATATTTTGTTATCCGAATGGCCGGAGGGAGGATTTCGATAATGAAACGATCGCGGCCCTGAAATCATGCGGCTATATGGCTGCGGTCACCACCATCGATGGCTTCGACAGCACGAAAGAGGATGCTGACCTGTTTAGATTGAAACGGTTCGGATTCCCCGCCGAATTCATGATGTTCAAGCAGTATGTATCCGGGCTGGAAAGATTCAAACGGATTATAGGGCTTTAAGTATATTCGAAGATGCTTATTATCGATAAGAGAGGGTTACATGTCTGGTCAGCATAGGCTCGGTATTGTGCCGTCGAGCAGCAATGCCGACTGGATCGTGCAAGCGGCAATTATCAGGCTCAGTTTGGCCGTGGCTATCTTGTCTTTTATCACTTGTAGTATCTTTCTGCCCACAACTGGCCAGGTGTAGAATTGCTCAAGCCTCTCGAAGCCGGCCCGACCCATTTGTTTGGCGCGATCGGGGTCGTTCAGGATATCGACTATATTTTCGGCCAGCCCGTTGTGATCCCCCGGTTCAATGTTGTATCCGGTGACGCCGGCCTGGATGATTTCCGGCATGGCGTCGGCGGTTGTACCTATACAAGGCAATTGGCACGACATTGCCTCGAGAAATACCTGGCCGAACGGCTCGAACCGCGACGGCATCACAAACAGGGCGTGCCCATAATAAATTCTCTTGAGCTGTTCTTTGTCCGCAATTCTTCCCAGGTATAAAACCCCCGGCTCCTTAATGCTTAAATCGGTGGGGCCGATGATCGTTAATTCGGCATCCGCGATTCTCTTTCGAACAATCTTGAATGCATCAAGCAAAGTATCAAGACCCTTGCCTATATTTCCCTTGCCGATAAAGAGAATCTTCTTTGACGCATAATTGGGAAAGCGGTTCGGCTCGAGCCTGTCGAAAGGCGCGCTGACCCCTGCGCCAACCGTAATGACCTTATCCGGTGTTACCCCATAATCCCGAATCACCGATATCCGGGCATTCTCCGTCGATGTCAAAATGGCTGATGCGGCGTGGAACAACTTTCGTTCCTGTTCCAGACGGAAATCCATCTGCCGGCCGGTGCATATTTTCCACCCGCCCCGCTCTATGGATAGTTTGGAAGTATAATCGATCTGTATGAAAAAGGGAAGGCTGGTGCCATTGCCGAGCGGATTCCACAGACTGCCGACCTGGTATATGGCATGGGCGCCGTCCTTGTTAAGACCTACAAGGCGTCGGGCAATCGACGATTTCATCTTAAAGGCCGGCAGCGACATGTAATAAAGCTGGCTTAGCTTGGGGCCCCATACTTTTTTGTTGGGATGGAAACTGGCGGCGGCACAGAGCAACCTGAACATAGGACACTCGACCGCCAGGCGGATGACCTGGACTTCCTGCATTTCAAGAGAATCGAAAAATGTGTTTTGAAAGCCGGAAAAAGTTAATTTTGGGGCGACTCCAATTATCTTCATAATCATGCTCAGTTCTTTTCAAAAGATTACGGTCAACGGATGTGTGCAGCTGCCATGATGAATGAACCGCGACCGATTTTACCCATAATACATATCGGGCTGTTATTGTCAAGAATTAAATACTACTGCCCGACCGATTTTCAGACACTGATGATATGCTAACAATTTTACATAACTTCGCCGGCCATTGCCGAGGTTCCGGCTGCTCCAAATTTGCCCGCAGGTCCCACGGCGCCCACGGAACTTATTCGGAATTTCGCGATCAACACCCGGAATGCGCGACCTCAATAGGCAGCGAGTGCCTCTCTCATTGTATTTACGATTCGCTGTCCGACAATCGGCCAAGTATATGTCGAGGTTAATTTGCCATAGGCCGCCTGGCCCATCTTGCGGGCGTGTTCCGGATCGCCCAACAGACGAATGAAGTATTCCGCCAATCTCTCGTGATCCCCGGCTTCGATCAGATATCCCGTCTTCTCGTGATCGATTATCTCCGGCATGGCGTCGCGGGTGGTGCCGATGCAAGGCAAGTGGCATGACATCGCCTCGATGAAGACTTGGCCGAACGGCTCGAACCGCGATGGCATCGCAAAAAGGGCATGTTGATAGTAGAGTTCTTTAACCTTGTTGCGGTCCCCGATCCGCCCGAGGAAGGTTATCCCCTCCAGGGCGGCGGTGAATTCGTTGGGCCCGACGATGGTCAACCCGGCATCGGGAATGGCATGGCGCGTTATCTTGAACGCCTCCAGGACCGTGTCCAGCCCCTTGCCGTAATCGCCCTTGCCGACAAACAGGATTTTGCGCGACGAATAATCCGGGTGCCTGTCGGGATTCAGATTATCATATGGGGGGCTGACCCCGGCGTTGACCGCCACGACCTTATCGGGCGGTATGCCGTATTCGCCGATGACCGAACTCCTGGTGTTCTGCGTGGTTGTGAAAACCACTCGGGCTTTCTCGAAAAGCTCGCGTTCTCGGGCTAGCCGGAATTCCTGCTCTTTCCCCGACGAGATGCGCCAGCCGCCCTTGGCAACCGACATTCTGGTTGTGTAGCTGACATGAATAAAAAACGGCTTGTCCGTTCCCGGGGGAACCGGGTCCCAGAGGGAGCCCACCTGGTAGATGGCATCCACCTCACCCAAACGCTCCCTGATCCTCTGTTGGACAAAATGGGATTTCATTTTGAACGCCATGACCGACATATGATACAGGTGGCTGAAGCGAGGCCCCCATTCCGATTTTTTGGGATGAAAGCCCATTATTAGACACTTAAGCCGGAATAGCCGAAGCTGAACCCCGATGCGAATTATGCTGGCGCCCTGGGCCTCGACCGCATCGAAGAACGTGTTTTGAAATCCGGAAAACGTATCCTTGGGGGAGATGCCTATCAGCCTAGGGCCGATAGATTTACTGCCGGTATTAGGTGCCCCAGTCGCTGAATTCATTAAACTTACTGCTAAACTGCCTTGTTTGAGTTTTTGCCCTAAGAGAGCTGTTTGATATTATGTACTAAAGCAGCTTTATAATATTGGCAAATTTTACGCTTGTCAACAAGGATATGGCGGAATTTGGTATTATTAAATACCGCGATAATGTTATATCGGTGTAAGTCATTGAGTTATTATCTGGTCCGCCCATTCGAATCATCTCAGGTGATTATCGAGCGATTTTCAATACTGTCGGAATAGCCACAAGCTTAAGAACCGCTCTATATTACGATGGCAATACGGCTTCTTGCGACAGACTGCGAAATGGCACATCTGTCCGCCTAAATAATAAATTGCTCTTTGGCAGTCAAGGCTCTATAATAGCAGGGTTGACACATGATTGGATCTTGTGATTTTCCCAATTCAATAGCCATTAAGAATCAGTTAAAACAAAATAGGAGTCGGAAAAAATGTCAGGAATATCGAAGATCATCTTAATCGGTTCAATTTTGTTGAACTTGTTGTTGATCTTGGGGTTTTACTATTATTTCGTGCAGGGTGGCTCGCCCCTGAGTGACCTGAAACGCAGGTTGACAGGCACCTACAGGCAATCGCCTCCGTCCGTCTCATTTGAGGAAGACAACAGAAGGATAGTGGCCGAATTAGCTAATGGCAAGACCGATAGCCAAAGCGTGGTCTTTCTGGGGGCCTCGATTACCCAGGGCTGGGATTTGCCGAGATATTTTCCCGAGATCCATCCGATCAACCGGGGCATCGGCGGTTTTGTCGATGACTTAATGGTCAATTACAAGAGCAACGTCCTGGACCTGAAGCCTCGTGCGGTGGTCATAAAATTCTGCTCGATTAATATCCGACCGCAGATCCCCGTACGGCATTTGAAAGACGCCATGCAGATGATGGTGGAGCTGGCGCGGGCGGAGGGAATCACGCCGGTGGTTGCGACCGTCATACCGGTCGGAAAGCCGGCCGCCCGGATAGGTGATTTCAGCGTGGCAGATACGTTGGCCGCGTTCAACGAATGGGTCAGGGGTTATGCCGGGGCCAACGGACTGGCCTTGATCGATTACGCGCGGGCCATCCAGGACGAAGGGGGCTTGCTGCCGCGGGATTGCTCCATCGATCCGGTTCACATCAACGAAAAAGGATACGATATCATCGCGGGCGCCGCCAGGCCGGTGATCTATAATCTCCTGGGCATCAAGCAGAAATAGCAGTCGGCAGATGCCGGATGATACTACAGTGCAATTCGAAACAATCCTCTTTTTATTTGCCCGTTTCCCTCGAGTGGCCGCGTTCAATTATGATAAATTTTGTTCGTGCCTCTTTTTTATTCGGAATTCTGCCGAAGATACAAGGGGTGACCTAATTACAATGTGCACTGCTCAACTTGTCATAATTTGGCATAGGATATAACCTTGTTTGGCATCGTAAAAAATATCGCCAAGCACTCCCTGATCTACGGCGCGGCCGATTTCATCAGTCGCGGCATCGGTTTCTTCATGATCCCGCTGTACACGCATTATCTCTCGCCGGCAGACTACGGCACGCTCGAGATACTTGACTTGATCAGCTATGTAATTTCGCTGTTCCTGGCCATGGGCATCGCTCAGTCGATGTTTCGTTTCTATTACGAATACGAGGACAAGGAGACCCGCGCCAAGGTCATCAGCGTTTCGCTCATCACCCTCTGGGTGGTGACACTCACCGTCCTGGCGATCCTGCTTTTGTCTTCCAGACAGATATCGATCCTGGTGTTCAAGTCGCCCGACTACTACCGCATGCTGTACGTGGTCTTCATAACCCTGGTAATGCACCTGAGCAACGAGATCCCCTCGGGCCTCCTGCGCATCGAACAGAGATCCGTTCTCTATGTGACCGTGAATCTGATCAAGCTCGTTCTGGCGTTGACGCTGAATATCGTGCTTTTGGCCAAGTTCCATATGGGGATAATGGGGATATTGATCAGCGGGTTGGTGGTGGCGATGTTGAACTGCACGTTTCTGCTGATCTACACGCTCCGCAAGATAAAACTGACTTATTCTTTTAAGATTCTCAAAGAGCTATTGCGCTACGGCATCCCCATCATGTGGAGTTGGTTTGGAATGTTTATCCTCCATTTCGGCGACCGGTTTATCCTGCAACGGTTGATGTCGCTTTCGGATGTCGGAATTTATTCGCTGGCCTACAAGTTTGGATACATGCCGAATTTCCTCATTCTATACCCGTTCCAGATGATCTGGTCGCCCAGGCAATTTGATCTCATGAAGGAGCCCGATGCTCCCAAAATCTACTCGACCATATTCACCTATTTCATGTTCGCCCAGATTTTCGCCGGCCTGGGGGTACTGGTGATGATCAAGGATGTTATCATCACGATCGCTGATCCGCAATTTCACGAAGCGTACAAGTATGTGGTCAGCATATTATTGGGATACATCGCATATGGCATATTTCAATATATGCAATTGGGTATTCTTGTTCACAAGAAGACTCGCATCATCGCCATCCTGACTCTGTTGGCCGCGGCGCTGAATGTGGGATGCAATTTTGTCCTCGTGCCGGCCATTGGTATCTGGGGCGCTGCGCTGGCGACTTTCATTTCCTGGGCCTTTCTGGCGGTGTGCGTATACTTCCCGGCACAGCGGCTTTACCATATCCCTTTCGATTTCATTCGGATAGGAAAGATGGTGATGACAGCCGCGGTAATTTATGCGATTGCCGGCCTGGTCAATCCGACAAACATCATAATCTCCATGATTCTGAAGTTCGCGCTGGCCTGCACTTTCCCTATTGCGCTTTACCTGATAAGATTTTATAATAAACAGGAACTTTCCAAGATAAAAGAGGTTATTGGCCAATTAAAGGTCGCCATCAAGGAGAAATACGCCGCTATTTTCCTGGGTGAGGTATGAGCTCGATCAATGCGGGGACTCGAATCGAGCCGAAGGCATTTTTAAACAGATATGCATAAACTGAACCAGCAGATTAACGAGAAGCAGGATTGGGCCGGCAGATTGCGGGCGATCGAATTTTTAACCCGCGAGAACCTCCTGATTTTGGCCATCATGGGCATGGCCATATTTTTCGGATTGGCTCTGCCGAAACTGCCCATCAAGCTTCAGATTCTCCTTTTGAGCTTAATACCGGCCGGCCTGCTGGTGGTGCTGATATTGCGCAACCCATTCTTTGGAGTCATCGGTTTTTATATTTATGATTATATCCGTCCCGAGTGGTTGGTACCCGCGCTCCGCCCTCTCAAGCTGGCCATGCTGATCGAGGGCCTGACGCTGGTCTCGTTTCTGCTTTACTTCAAGAAGACTCGGACGTTGAAATGGGACAAGTTTTTCATAATCTACATCGTGCTTCTCATCGGCATGGGTTTCACCATCGTCACCGCCACCAACAACCGCTATGCGTTTGACCGGACCGAGTCCATGGTTGTGGTTTTCGTAGTGTTCTGCATGGCTACCAACCTGATCGATTCTTACAAGCGACTGAATCTGCTGGTCTGGTTGATGCTTATCATGCATGTTTACTTTGCCATTTGGGGGTTTTCGAAACATGGTAAGGGCGCCGGGAGTTTCATGGTCGATGAGAATGATTTCGCCATGGCGCTGAACGTTATCATCCCCTTTGCCTTTTTCGTTTTCGTTGGCGCCAAAAAATACTACACCAAGATTATCGGTCTCCTCATGCTTCTCACCTACATAGCCGGTGTCGTGATCAGCTCTTCGCGAGGCGGATGGGTGGGATTGGTGGCCGTGCTGTTTTACTGCATAATGAGCACGAAAAAGAAAATGGGGGCCTTCGCGGCCGCGGCGATCGCCGCGGCCGTGGTGGTCATGGTTGCCCCCTCGAACTACTGGGATGAGGTTCGGTCAATTTCCAATACCCAGGATCGAACCGCCCAATCGCGGTTTCACTACTGGAAGGCCGCTGTCAGGATGTACCGTGATCACCCGATAATCGGCATCGGCGCCGATAACGGCCCGCTCCGCATGCCCGAATATTACATCGGCAATGTCGATCCGGCCACCCGCTGGAAAAAAACCTTTCACGGCACCCTGCCGTTGGTGCTGGCGGAGCTTGGCACCATTGGGATTGTCTGTTTTCTGACGCTTTTCTTCCTGGCGCTGAAATACTTGCGATGGGTGAAGAACCAGGCATCCGGGCGCGGCGATGACGACCTGTTTCTTATGGCCAACTCGATCATTGGGGGGCTGATCGGTTTCATCGTGACCGCTACGTTCATCTCAGTCGCCTACTACCCACAGCTCTGGACACTTTATATGATGGCCATGTCGCTGGTGTTTATCGCCCGGGAAAGGTATGGGGGAGGAACCCCGATGCCGGAAAAAGCCCATGGCCCTGTGAATATATGACAGTTGACACGGAACCGATACTGATAACCGATTGTTAAAGCGAGTGATCAATACGCTATGTTTCGCTTAATACCACCAGCCGGAACCCCGATTTCGCTCATTGATTTATTTAAAATCACGGGCCATAGGTTTTCCGGCCGCGATGTGGGGCGCTCTTTCAGGAAACGGCTGGTTGATCTTACGGGTTCGACAGAATGTTTCTTCTTTAGTTCCGGCCGTGCCGCGCTGTATGTCGCAATCAAAGCCCTCCGCGAATTGGCCGATCCGAGGCGCGACGAAGTAGTTCTACCGGCATACACTTGTTTTTCGGTGCCGGCCAGCATTGCGCGAGCCGGGCTTCGGGTGAGGTTGGTCGATATCGATCCCATGACTCTGGATTATAATTTTGAGAATTTCGAGCGTATGGATTTTTCGAAAGTCCTGGCGATCGCGGGCTGCAACATGTTCGGAATTTTAAGCGACTGGAATCGCTTACGTGGGATAGCAGCGCGACATGGCATATTTACGGTTGACGATGCGGCTCAATCGTTGGGCAGCCGCTATGATGGCAAGCCATCCGGAAGCCTCGGAGATTTTGGAATATTGAGTTTCGGCCGCGGTAAGAATCTGTCTCTTTATTCCGGTGGCGCTCTGGTCACCAATAGACAGGACCTGAGCGATATGATTAATCGGCATCGTCCTGTTCCAGGTAGTAACGGCTCGGATGGCGAGTTGTCCTCGGCCGTGAAACTTGCCCTGTACGCGCTTTTTCTCAAGCCGGGATTTTACTGGCTGCCGTCGCTGCTGCCTTTCCTCGGGTTGGGAGAAACGGTATACGACGAGAATTTTATAGTGGACAAGCTTAAGGATATACAGCTTTGCGCCGGTGATCGCCTGTCAGATAAGCTGGAGCGCAACAATCACGTCCGCATGGAAAATTCACGCAAATTGATCGAGGGCTTGAGGACTTCGGGCGAATTCAATGTCCCGGGCAGCCGCTGTAAAGACCTCCCGGTTTACCTCAGGCTGCCAGTTATCGTTAGGGATAGCGAAACCCGCGACAAGCTGCTTATAAGGCTTCGCCGCAATGGCATTGCGGCCTCGAAAATGTATCCGTCCACTCTCAGGCGGATCGGGGCGCTGGAGAAGCATCTCGCAGACGGTGGTGACAATTATCCCGGATCACAACTCGTCGTCGATAGAATACTTTGCCTGCCCACACATCCCTACCTGTCAGCCCGGGATATCGATAGAATGATCGACACGTTGACCAGAGGATAGTAAGTGACATTGATAAAGGGGCTCATAAAAACACTCATCGCGGGAATCCTATATTATTCGGGCTTCCTGATGGTCTATTCGGCCATAAGGCGAAAGCTGTTTCCCCACGAGAACCTGACGATCCTGCTTTATCACCGTGTCCTCGATGATGCCGATGAAGGGAAAGCCTATAATCAGCCGGGCATGTGCGTGACGAAATCAGCCTTTGAAAAACAAATGGTGTATCTGTCAAGAAAGTACAATGTTTTATCAATCAGGCAACTGGCCGATATCGTCGAGAGCGGCCGACCCCTGCCACGCAAATCGGTGGCCGTCACATTCGACGACGGCTGGCAGGACAATTATCGCAATGCGTTCCCGGCCATGAAGAAATATAATATTCCGGCCACGATCTTCCTGGCCACCGATATGGTCGAGACCAACAAGCTGCCGGCATTCATGGAGGCCGCGCTGCTTCTGGCCGAGATAGAGCTGTGGCCTCATAGGGCGCCCAGGATCTTTCGACACGTGGTTGATAAAAATCGGGGATCGGACAAGGTCTCGAGGTTGAGCGGCGAACAGTACGCCCGAATTGGAAACGACGTCGCCCAGTTTATGCTCGGGCTCATGAAATTGGACGGGGCGCTGGTGGCGGAGATAGCGGGATTGATGAAGAAGGAAGCCGGCATCGATATCAACCAATGGAACAACACTCGCTGGATGCTCAACTGGGACGAGATCCGGGAAATGGAATGCAGCGGGATTCATTTCGGTTCCCACGGCGTATCTCATGAGATACTGATACACCTCGATCACGATAGAGTCAGACAGGAGCTTTCGGAATCCAAGAAATTGATTGAACAGAAATCGGGAAGGGCCGTCGAGTTTTTCGGCTATCCCAACAACGACTGGAATGCGGAGATCAAAAAGCTGGTCGCGCAGGCCGGTTACCGCGGAGCCTGCGCCGGCCACGGCTGTGGCGAAGCGAGTCGTGAGATCGACCTGTACGCCCTCCAGCGGGCCAATGTCAACGAAGGGGCCTTTGTTGGGGCGAGCGGAAAATTTTCCAGGGCGCTGTTTGCTATGAAAATGAGCGAATGGATGCGGTGGTGGTGATTATTCGGAAAAGCGAATTGGCATTCCATGTCGGAGATTAAAAATATCCTTCATTTCACGGAGACGTCCTATCCAGGAGGCTCCGAGACGATTTTGGCCTATATCGCCAAAAACCTGAATCCCGAGAGGTATCGATCACTGGTTTGCGTCATAGCGTCGGGGTGGCTCACCGAACACCTGGACAAAATAGGCGTTCGGTATGTTATAGTCGATAACAAGAGACCCTATGACCCCAAGTTTCTCTTCGAGCTGACCCGGCTGATAAGGACTGAGAAAATAGACCTGGTTCACGCGCACGAGTTCGTCACCGACTTTTACGGCTCCGTTGCCGCCCGGTTGACCGGCCGCAAGGCTGTAGGAATGATACACGGCAAGGGGTATTTCACGGATAAACCGAGCCGTCGACTTGCCTTCAAATTCGCGGTCGGCAGCTGCAATCGTATGATCGCGGTATCGCATGATCTGAAAGAATATCTTGCGCATGAGCTGACGATCGGGAATAAGGATAGGATTCAGGTGATTCACAACGGTATCGACCTTGATAAATACGTGGTTGGTCGGGCCGATGCCAACCTAAAGGCACAACTGGGGATCCCAGCCGATGCTTTCGTGGCCGGCACCGTCGGCAGCCTCCACGAGGTCAAGGGCCTGCATTACCTGCTCGAGGCCGCCAGGCAAGTGGCTTGCGCGCATCCTAATTTCAGGCTGCTTGTCACTGGCAAGGGGCCGCTTGAGGACGATTTGAAAAAGGCGGCCGCCGAACTCGGGATTTCCGACAAGGTCGAGTTCCTCGGGTTCCGGGATGATGTGCCCGAAATTCTAAAGCTTCTAGATGTCTATCTTTGCTCATCCATCTCCGAGGGGCTGTCGCTTTCGATCTTGGAGGCCATGGCGGTCGGCAAGGCCGTGGTCGCCACAAATGTCGGCGGTAACCCCGAGTTGATCGTTCATGGCCAAAACGGATACCTGGTTCCCTCGTGTGATTCGCCGGCCTTGGCCGAGAAGATCATCTCCTTGATTGGTGATAATAATCTTCGGGAATCGTTCGGAAAAGCTGGACGAGAAATAGCCGATCGGAATTTTTCGCTGAGGGCCATGGTCGCCAAATACGAGGACCTCTACGAAGAGCTCCTGTCAGGGGCGTGAAATGCTGGAAGTTATTTTTTGGGCATCGCTTATCTTCGCTATCTGGACTTACCTGGGTTACCCATTATCCTTGTGGCTGGCCTCTTTTATCTCGTCTAAACAGGTCGTCCGCAGGGAATATCTGCCTAACGTGACATTGATCGTTACCGCCTATAATGAAGAAAAGCGGATCACGGAAAAGATTGAAAACTCCCTCGGTCTCGACTATCCCCGGGGCAGGCTGGAAATCCTCATCGTTTCGGACGGTTCCACCGACCGGACCGAAGAGATCGCCCGGGGCTATGCCGACAGGGGTGTCCGGCTTCTTTCGATTCATGGCAGGCACGGCAAGCATTATTGCCAGGGCCGGGGAACGCGGGCGGCCTCGGCCGATATTCTGGTTCTCACGGACGCCACAACCTTTCTGAAGCAGGATGCTGTCAGGAACATCGTGCGCAATTTCGCAGATCCACGGATCGGCTGCGTTTCCGGAATGGACGAGGCCCAAAGTGGGGAATCAGGGCAGCCCGGCGAGGGCATGTACGTCAGGTATGAGATGCTCCTAAGGAAGCTCGAGGGTCGGGTCGGCTCGCTGGTGGG
>Ga0315293_10000833_pt1 | contig 29252 bp, 26 predicted proteins | sample YL17G13_20_MG_FD_203071 | JGI IMG/M metagenome (GOLD analysis project Ga0315293, IMG submission 203071) | Sediment microbial communities from Yellowstone Lake, YNP, Wyoming, USA - YL17G13_20 | ecosystem: Environmental > Aquatic > Freshwater > Lake > Sediment | place: USA: Wyoming | collected... | reverse complement strand
GATAGGGGCTTGTTGAGCGGATGGTCTTGTAAATCGCAACGGCATTGACGATGGACTCGACAACATCCAGTTCAGTCAACCCGTCTGCTTCCAATTCCATGCTGGCTTTTTCGCTGAACGCGTAATGCCCAGCAAGAATGGCTCTTTTGATGCGTACCAGAGTGTCACTCATAATTTAAGTATAGCACAGGGAGCGCACTTTGGATTCAATACTTTTCATGAACGACAGCATAGCGCCTCTCTCAGTCCCCTCTTCACGCCCCAGCTTCCCGCGTCTCCTCCAGTTTTGCAAGTGGCCGTCACCTGCAAGGTGACGGCCACTTGTTTCGAGACTCATGACGCAGACTCCAGCGTCTCTCTCACCTTCTGCTTCACATGCGTGAAGATGATGCTCAACGGCAAATGCTGCGGGCAGGATTGCTCGCACATGCCGCAGCCAGCGCAGGAAGCCAGCCAGGCGGCCACGTCCTCGCGGCGGTAGCGGCCCTTGACCTGGCGTGGGTATTCCACCGTGCAGATCGGGCAGGAATCCATGCACATTTGGCACGCGCCGCAGTTCTCGAACTGGTCGAGCAGGGCTTCAACGTCCGTGGGCAAGACTTCCATCAGCCCGCTGATGACGCGTTCGCGCGTGCGCGTGTGACGCTCGGATAGTTTTGACAGCATTATGTCGCGCTTCGTGGAGAGGGCCGGGTCAGCCGCGCCATCCGTGAGGGTTTTCCAGTCCAACTGGCCGTTCTTCACGTCCACCAGCACCGTCTGGCGGACGGGTAAGCCCAGGATGCCGATGTTCACGTCGGCCTCGGTCGCGCCGGACGAGATGCACATCTGGCAGGCGGCGCGGTAGCGGTAGGCGCTGATGCCGCCCTGCGGCGCGAACTGCAGGGCTTCGCCCGACAGCCCCTTCTCCGAGCCTTTGCTGGCGGCGCGCCATTCGAACTCGTCCTCTGGGAAAGTTCCCAGGCAATCCACACACAGGGTCAGCAGACTGTTAGTTTGGACTGCGCCGCGTCCGGCAATCTCGGTCAAAGCGCGCATCTCGCACGGGCGCAGCAGCACACCGACGCGGCCATCCTTGTGTTCCTTAAGTACATCCGGGATCACCCTGGCAATGTTCGTCAACATCAACGGCTGGAAGGGGTTGACCTCCTCCAATCCGGCTGGATCGGTCAGGATGTGTTTCTGGCCTTTGGCGTTGGGGGGGACGACCAGCGCGTCGAGGCCGGCAGCCTGCCAAACGTCTCGGACGAAGCGATGGACCGTCCCCAGCGGGTCGCCTTTGGTTTTCAGCATCCATTGTGTACTCATAAGACACCTCCGAAAAACCCGTCAGACACCCGGCGTCTCCGAGACGCCGGGTGTCTGAGTCTCACGAACGCTAAACCTCCATCTGCGCGGCCAGCACCTCGGCAATATCCATCACCTTGATCTGCTCGCCGATGCCCTTCGAGCGGATTGCGTCGTCGAACATCAGCAAGCAATATGGACAGGCGGTCGCCACGACTTCAGCCTTGGCATCCAGCGCGTCCTTGAGACGACGGTGGTTGATGCGCGTGTTGGCATCCGTCTCCAGCCACATCCCGCCGCCTCCGCCGCCGCAGCAGAAGGAGTTTTCGCCCTTGCGGGCCATCTCCACACGGTTAACACCGGCTTTGTCCAGCAGGGCGCGCGGCTGAGCATAAATATCGTTGTAGCGGCCCAGGTAGCAGGAGTCGTGGAAGGTTACCTTCTCCCCTCTCCCCTTGGGAGAGGGGGCGGGGCTTGCCCTGAGCGAAGTCGAAGGGGTGAGGTCCAACATAGCCAGCAATTCACTGTAATGCAGCACCTGATACTCCCCGCCCATCTGTGGATACTCGTTCTTGAGCGTGTTGAAGCAATGCGGGCAGGCGGTGACGATGCGGTTGAACTTGACCTTGCCGAAAGTCTCGATGTTCTGCTTGGCAAACTCCTGGAAGATGTACTCATGGCCCATGCGTCGGGCGGTCTCGCCGCAGCAGGTCTCATCGAAGCCCAGCACAGCGAAGTCCACGCCCGCCTTCTGCATCAGTTTGACGAAGGCGCGCGTGACCTTCTTATTGCGCTCGTCGAAGGCCGCCGCGCAGCCGGTGAAGAGCAGTACGTCGGCTGAATCGCCGGGAGCCAGTTCGCGCACGTTCAGCCCTTCCGCCCAGGCCATGCGGTTTTCGGGCGGCATGCCCCACGGATTGCCCTGGCGTTCCATGTTGCGCATGGTGTCGCCGACCGACTTGGGCATCTTGCCGGTGGTCAGCAGTTGGTAACGGCGCAGGTCAACCACTTCGTCCACCGGGTTGATAAATGCTGGGCACTTGACCAGGCACGCGCCGCAGGTGGTGCAGTACCAGGGATATTCCTCGGTCATGACCGAACCCATGATCTCAGCCTCAGGCTTCATCTCGCCGGTCACCAGCCCGCCGACCATCGTCTTGCGCAGGGTTTGAATCAAATCGCGGGGCGAATAAGGCATTCCGCTGTAGTTGGCCGGGCAGGCCTCCTCGCAGCGTCCACAGCGCAGGCATGCGTCGAAGGAGAGCAGTTGCTGTGAGGTGAACTCGGTCACTTTGCCGACGCCCAGGATTTCGGTCGTCTCGATGTCTTCGATCTTCGCCAACTCGCCCGTTTGACGGCGTGGGCGGACGAGGATGTTGAGCGGCGTGTTGACCAGATGCCGCATCTTGGTGAATGGGACCAGGCCGACTAGCAGCAACGCTAGGATGACATGGGTATAAACCAGCGCGTCGTGAACAGCCGCGGCTTCCTGGACCGGGAAACCGGTCGCCGTCATAATGGTAGCCTGAAGTATGGCTACCATAATGGACGCGGCCCAGTTCCCGACCGGCGACCAGGCCGCCCAGGGTGGATTGGTTACCATCAAGCGGATGCCCTCGTTGGTGAAGCCCACGAAGGCGATGAGGAAGAGCAGCAACAGAGCCACCGTATCGTCCCAATGCGTTTCGAGTGTCTTGGGGCGCAGCACGTAGCGACGGAAAGCTGCCATCAGCACACCGAGCAGGATGAAGGCTCCGGCAATGTCCATCACCAGTTCGTAGCCTAGGTACCAGCCGTTACGGGGGAAGGTGGTGACCCAGGGTATAAAGAGTTTCATGTTCAGGATGTTGATGATCGTCCCGAGCACCTGGATGATCACACCCCAAAAGATCATGAAGTGCATCACGCCGGGATAGAGCTTCTTGAGAATGCGCACCTGACCGAGGATATGCACAAAGAAATCCTTCACCATCGGCATAGTCGACGCGAGCCACTCACGGAAAGTCAACCGACTGGTCACTGATGACTGATTACTGATCACTGATTCCGCGCTCACGCTTCACCTACCTTCACATAGATTTGCCCATCCACCACCTCGGCAGCCAGCGCGAGAAGCGGCTTGGGCGGTGGGCCGGAGATCACGCTGCCGTCGGCGGCATTGAAGTAACCATCGTGGCAGGGGCATTCCAGTCGCTTTGTCTCAGGATTCCATTTGACGAGGCAGGCGAAGTGCGTGCAGACCGCCGAGTAGGCTTTCAGGCCGTTCTCGGTATTGATAACAATGGCCGGGTAGCGGCCAAACTCAACTATCTTGGCCTCGCCCACTGGAAGTTCGCTCTGCGGGCAGACCAGCACCGGCTCGGTGGGCATCTCTATCAGTTTGGGCGGGTAGAAATATGCCACAACCGGCATTGCCACGGCGCTCAAGCCGATCAGCGCGCCGGCTCCTTGGAGCAGTTTCAAAAAGTCGCGTCGTGTGATGTCGCTCATGTCAACTCACCTCTCCCCAGATGGTCAGGGCAATGACGAGGATCAGGCCGAGGATGGTCACTGCTAGGCGGATCCATGTGGCTTTCTTGGAGTCCTCCTTTTTATCGAAGAAGGGCCACAGCATGACTACGACCAAGGCTGCCATGATGGAAACCACGCCGAAGGCTGTCCCTTCGATGCCTAAAATGTTTGGCGGAATGATCTTGAGGATCTGGTACAGGAACAGGAAATACCATTCCGGCTTGACGTGCATGGGCGTGTTCAGCGGGTCAGACGGGGCCTGCAAGCCGACCGGGAACAGCAGACCGAGAAAGCCGACAATGACGGCCAAGACGACAATCCCTATCATCACGTAGAGTTCGGTTTTGACGTGGTTAGGATAGAAGGGGATGCTGTCTTTTTCAGTTTCAGGATTGGGTGTAGTCATAGTCTTCTCCTATAGCGGCTTCTTGACGCCCAGCCGCCGCACCATCATGAAGTGCACCAGCATGAGCGCCACCGTTGCCAGCGGGATGACGATGATGTGCAGGGCGTAGAACCGGCCCAGGGTCGCCTCGCTCACGTTCCAGCCGACGCGCAAAAAGACGAGCGCCAGGTTGCCGATGGCCGGGATGACGCCCGCGATCTGCGTGCCGACGGTTGTGGCCCAGAAGGCGCGCTGATCCCAGGGCAGGAGATAACCGGTGAAGCCGAAGGCCAGCGTCAGGATAAGCAGCAGCACGCCGCTGACCCAATTCAGTTCGCGCGGCCGCTTGTACGCGCCCATGATGAAGACGCGCAGCATGTGCGCCACGCATATCACGATCATGCCATTGGCCGCCCAGGAGTGAATGGCGCGGATGGCCGATCCGAAGCGCACTTCGTTCTCGATGAACTGGATGCTGGCGTAGGCGCCCGCAGCAGTCGGCTTATAGTAAAAAGCCAGCATGATGCCGGTCAGGCCTTGAACGACGAATAGAAAAGCCGTAATGCCGCCCAGGCAGTACCACCAGTGCAGGGCGTACTTCGGCACCGGCTTCTTGAGGATCTTGGATAGCGGCTCGGAAATCTGGTAGCGTTCATCCACCCACGCGGCAGCGCGGACGGTGAGCGGTTTCCACCGCTTGCGCTGCGTCCAGACTGAGGCCGAGCGGTAGACGCCGAAGGCGAAGACAAGTCCAAATGTGCCGAAGACGAGCCAGCGGGCGAGCGGCGTCCAGAGATTCTTGTTCTCCCCCGTGATATGACAGGACAGGCAGGGTTCCTGCTTGGGCGGCGGGATTGTCGCTGCCAGGCCGGATGCGGGCTGGTTCGTCAATGCCGCCTCGACCAGCGGCCAATTGATCTCTCCTGCCTGTACGGCCGTGGACATGGCTTGTACGTGGACAGCTGTGGCGATGAGCACGATCCCCGCCACCAGCATCACGGCCAACCCGATGATGAATTTCTTTCGTGACGAATCGGTCATGGGTCACCTCGAAAATTGGATTTATGGTGGTGTTTTATTAATTATACATCACCTACCGACCGGTCGGTAGGTGATTATCGACCAACAGGATGCGGATCTTGTCCATCCCTACTATTTTACGTCTTGAGAGGGGGAAACACAACGACAGAAATCAGGTTTCTATTTGACGTTACTCCCCATTTCTTCAGGCATCACTCATCTCACGAAAGCCCTAATAAAGAGCGATACACCAAGCAGAGAAACCAAACCCGCCCCGACCAGACACCAGTCCAGGCGGCCAATTCGGATGGGGACTGCCCGGCTGCGGTCGGGACGAAAAGCCCGCGCCTCAGCCGCCAGCACGATGTCTTCCGAGCGGCGCAAGGCGTTGGTCAGGATCGTGAGCAGGAGCAATTGCAGGCCGCGCCACCATTGGTCGCGCATCCCTCCCCGCATCCGCAGGCTGTGCCAGGCATTCATGCTCGACTGGCGCAAGTTCGGCAGCATGTTTGCAGCCACGCCAAGCGAAAACCCCAGGCCTTGAAGCCCGGCGCGCTCGAACAACCCGGCCACCTCGCTGATGTCCATCGAGGTGGCCAGGCCATCCGCAGCCAGGAGGATGACGACGGCGCGCAACGTCATCTGTATTCCAGAAATTACATTCTCTGTGGAAACAGGCATGCCCCACACCTCCAGGTCGGGTTCACCGCTGCCGAACAGCACACTGACTACCAGTAAGACCCCCAGCAGTATCAGCCAGCGGGGCCGCAGGATGCGCCGCAGCGCGAAGGGGTAGAGCAAGCCGAGAAGCACCAGGCAGAAGCACGCGAAAATGAAACCGCCTCGCAGCGGGGTCAGCAGGACAACCCCCAGCGACCACAGGAAGATCGCCAGGTGTCCCACGCTGCCGACCAGCGGCCTGGTTCGCCCGCTCTGGAGCGAGGAGGTGTGGAGCCTGCTTACCGTCATGGGATAGCGTCAATCTCGACCAGTATACGCGGGTTCAGCTTCCCGCCCTGGTCGGGGACGACCATGCGGAAAGTACCCTCATCTTCGGCTAGAGGACCATCTGCTCGAGCATAAGCCACCAGCGTATTATCAGCCAGGAACAGGGAGGGATCATAGTTGGCAGTGAAGCCATCCGAGGAAACCGCCTTAACCGCCGAAAGCTTTGACGGGTCTATCCCGGCGTCCTGCAACAAGACCTTCAACGACACGCCGACATAGCTGACACCTTTATCTGAAGCTTGTACCGCTCCCAAGGCTTTCAGATCGTTGACCGAGTAGGTCTTCTCGACCGTGCCATCAGTCACTTTCAGGACAGCCCCGGAGGAAGCTTCCTGCTTTGGGGCGCAGGCCGCCAGGGTCAGCGCCAGAACGAGAAGGACGAATAAAATGCGTTTCACGATGATCTCCTTTTCATTCATAATTGATTGAGACTAAGCAGCCGTGGGGGAATGTCCCCCCAGACGGATGCTTACTAAATGACCAAGGCTCCAGGCCAGCCAACCACCTACCGCGCCGACGGCCAGGTGCAGGATAACCAGCGCCAGTACGATCCAAAGCGCCGCCTGACTGCTCAAACCGAACAGCCGGCTGCCCAGGTCAACCGTATCCATCCAGATGGACAGAAGATCGCGGCCGAAAATCAGCAGCCCGGTGACAAAGGGTTGGATCAGCGTCCACAGGGCGCCTCCGGCCACAGCCAGAATAAAGGCCAGTCGGGTCGGTTTTGGAAAGATATCCAGGATCAGCTCAGCTACCAGCGCCTCGGTCAGGATACCGATCATGGGTCCGATGATGATATTCCCGATGCTGAACAGTTTTAGCACCGTGGCGATCACCCCAATGAAGAAGGTCGATCCGCGTTTGGGAACGAACAGGCGCCCAATCAGGGCGACCAGCAATCCAATTGTAGTGAGGGCCAGACCGGTCAAAGGGATTTTGATGGCGTGGAGTACGGATCCCAGGCTGATCTCGACCACTCCCCACAGTGCCCCGAAGACAGCCATGGTCACAAGTTGACGGGTTGTAAATTTCATTACATAAACTCCTTTCTTTCAGGTGGTTTTCTGGTCAACAGGATCGGCAGTTGTCATTCGAGGAAAGCTTGCCAGTTTTGGCATTTGCTTTTGCGCTGCCGGAGTAATGTGACCATCCAACAGGATGCGGCCAGCATCCATCAGGATAACGCGTTGGGCGTAGCGGTACACGAGTTTATAGTCATGGGTAATTAGTAAAATCGCCGTCCCTTGGCGATTGAGGCGGACGAGGAAGTCCATTAGTTGCTGTAAGTGACGCCAGTCCTGGCCGAGGGTTGGCTCGTCCAGGATGACCAGGCGGGGAAGCAGCGCGAGACAAGAAGCCAGCGCGGTGCGCTGCTGCTGGCCCACGGAGAGTGATATCGGTCGACGGTCACGCAAAGCGAGCAGGTCCGCGTTGGTCAAAGTCTGATGATGCCATTCGGGATCGAAGCAGCGATAGTTGCGCGGCCCGAAGGCGATTTCCTCGTCCACAGAATCAGTGAACAACTGGTCAGCCGGGTTTTGGAAGAGCAGGGCAATATCCAGGCCAGGGCGCGGCCGCGCGCCATTGTTGAAGAGCAACCGTCCACTCATGGGGCGGATCAATCCAGCCGCGGCCAGCGCCAGGGTGGATTTCCCGGCGCCGTTATCGCCCACCAGGGCGGCGAACTCGCCCGGATAAAACCTGAGGTTTACATCGTGAATAGCGGCGTATCCATTGTAGCCGGCGGACAGGTGTTGAAATTCGAGCAAAGGGTTTGCAGCCTTAGGAGCTTCACCGTCAGGCATAAGTAATTCGGGCCATGGCATCAGCGGTTCCTCCGTAGGGCGGCGCAGACCATAACGGCGTAAGAGATCGTAGTCGCCCAGTACGGTCTCGAAAGCCCCCGCGGCAACGACGCGCCCTTCATCCAGAACCAGTACGCGGTCAGCCAGACGGCGGACCTCGGCCAGGCGATGCTCGATTAATACGATGGTCAGGTCATATTCAGCGCGCAACCGTGCCAAGGCGTTGATAACGCTGTTAGTTCCCGGCACGTCAAGCGAGGCGGTCGGTTCATCCAGGACGAGCACCTTTGGACGCATGGCCAAGGCGGAGGCGATCGCCAGCCGCTGCATCTGTCCACCGGAGAGAGTGGCAGGATTTTGATCAGGCAAGTCACTCAGGCCGACGGCCTCCAACGCCCACTCTACCCTGGCTTCGACCTCTCCTGATGGAAGCCCCAGGTTGTACGGCCCAAAGGCAACTTCGTCGGCAACGCGCAAATGGAAAAGATGCGCCCTCGGGTTCTGGAAAACAACCCCCACATATTGAGACGATTCTGCCGTCGGGCAGCGGGTCACATCGAGACCGGCAACTTCCACTCTCCCACTTATTTCAGCCGGGATCACCTGCGGGATGAGGCCGGTTAGAACGCGCACCAGCGTGCTCTTACCGCAACCGGAAGGGCCGGTCACGACCAGGCATTCGCCGAGGCGCACGTCGAACGAAACCTCCTGCAAAGCTATCTGGTCCGCGTAGTGAACGGTCAGGTCACGAACGTGGATCATGCGGGGGCCTCTAATGGATGGCTGGAACGGACGCAGAAAACCTCCCCCCAAGGCCAAAGTGACTGGGCAATTTCCAGCAAAGTCGGTCGCACGACCACACAGGCCAGCCGATAACGGCGCGCGGCAATCAACTCGAGGCCATTCGTCAGACCAACGCCGCGTTCTAACTCAAGCGGCCCTAGCTCATCCAGGATGAATAACTGGCAGGATCTAGATTGCGCCAGAATGGCGTTTCCCCAGTTCAGGGTCTCATCGTCAACATGCCAATCTTCAGTAATTTGACCGCTTCTCGATCCCCCCCGGCGGACGGCCAGGCGCCGTTGCGCACCTGATCCCAGGTCGAGCAAGTCAATGCCAATCTTACGGTCACCCTCGAAGGCTGCTGGAGAAACCAGGCCACCCACGTGGATGCCCAGGATGGAGGCATAATCAGCCAACGCCAGGCACCAGCGCGTCTTGCCCGACCCGCTTGGGCCGGTGACAAGGATCAATCTTCCAGGCTCGTTTCCAGATGCAAAACTCGCCAGGAGAGAATCTGGCGAGTCAATAAATACTTGCACAGGTGCTTCTCCTTTTCAATTCCATCCCGCAGGCGGGATTTCGGAAGGCCAGTCCGTTTCCAGGCTGACCCTGGCTCTCGAAGGAGCTGTCCACCCGACCATGGCAGCGCTTTAGGTCGGATGGCTCGGAGGATTGTTTTCGATCAGTCAATTACAGAGCGAAGTATAGCATCTTTTCCACTTGTGATCATGCAGCAGTACGAGTTGGTGTAGAATTGCCCTAAACATCACAGGAGAATCCTATGCCGAAAGTCAAACGCATCCACCATGTCGCCGTCGTCGTGGACGATATGGAGAAATCGCTCTCGTTCTGGCGCGACGCCTTGGGGTTGAACCCGTCCGAGGTCCGCGACGTGCCCGAACAAAAATCCCAGGTGGCCTTCCTACCCGCGGGTGAAAGCGAGGTCGAGCTGGTCAAACCGACCACCGACGATTCGGGCATTGCTAGGTATTTGACAAAGCGCGGCCCCGGCTTACACCACATCTGCGTGGAGGTGGACGACATCCAGGCTATGCTCGTCCAGCTCAAGGCCGGGGGCGCGCGTCTCATCAACGAGACACCGGTCACGGCGGCGGATGGAAGGCAGTATGCCTTTGTCCATCCCGAATCCACGAGCGGCGTGCTGGTGGAACTGTACCAGGCATCTTGATGAAAGCCCGATTTTCTCTCCACGGCTGGCTGGGACTCGCCCTAATCGCTGTCTTCTGGACGCTCAACTGGACCTTGAGCGGGCTGCGCACGTACTGGGCTTTCTTCCCGCTCTGGCTGGGCTACTGCCTGACGGTGGACGCGCTGGTCTTTTGGCGCACTGGCACGTCACTGCTGGCGCGCGGCTGGCGTAAATACCTTGGCCTGTTCATCGTATCAGCGCCGGTCTGGTGGTTGTTCGAGGCGCTCAACGTGCGCACGCAGAACTGGGTCTATGAAGGCGTATCGCATTTCACGTCGCTGCAATATATTTTCTGGACTACGTTGAGTTTCACCACCGTCATCCCGGCTGTCTTCGGCAGTGCCGAGCTGGTCGCCAGCTTTGGATTTGTCAAGCGCCTGGGCCACGGCCCGCTCATCCGCCCATACAAAGTGATCACGATCAGCTTTTTCGTCGCTGGATGGGTCATGATGGCTTTGATGCTGGCTTGGCCGCGCCTTTTCTTCCCATTCATCTGGCTTTCCGTCTACTTCATCCTGGAACCGCTCAACGTCTGGCTGGGCAACCGCTCCCTGGCTGAACACACCCGGCACGGTGATTGGCGGCCGGTGATTTCGCTCTGGCTCGGCGTGCTGCTGGCGGCTTTCTTCTGGGAGATGTGGAATTTCTACGCTTACCCGAAGTGGGTCTATCACGTGCCCTGGGGAGGCTGGCTCAAGGTTTTCGAGATGCCCCTGCTCGGTTACGGCGGTTACCTGCCATTTTCGCTGGAACTGTATGCCCTTTACCATTTGCTCGCCGGCTTGTTTGGCCACAAGAAGACCGATTACGTGCGACTGTAATTTCCGAAGAAAACGAAACCCGCCGCAAATCTTTATGAACCGCAAAGAAGCGACCCTCAAAGAACGGGGGCAGGAGAGCGAGAAAGAAAATTATCCTTCGCGAAGGCTTATAAAACTTCGCCTCCTCACCTGCACTTGCACAGATGCAAGTGTCGCACCTTCGCGGTTAATCTCCGACATTCGTTATGAAAATCCCCACGCCATGGGGATTTTCTGTTAGACTTGCTTCATGCTCGAACAGCTTGAATTGATCCTGCGCCAATCCTGTGGGTTGAAACCCGACTTGCCAGTTTTGGCAGGCGTTTCCGGCGGCCCGGACAGCCTGTGCCTGCTGGACGTTTTGCACCAGACAGGATACCAGGTCATCGTGGCGCACTTCAACCACCAGCTGCGCCCCGAAGCGGACCTGGAGGCTGCTGCCGTTGCCGGGCTGGCGCGCAGCCTGAACCTGCCCTTCGAGACCGAATCCGCCAACGTGCGTACCTTTGCGGGTCGTGAGATGCTTTCCATCGAAGAGGCCGCCCGAATTTTACGTTATCGCTTTCTCTTCGCACAAGCCCGCAAGCATGGTGCCCAGGCCGTGGCCGCCGGTCACACCGCTGACGACCAGGTAGAGACAGTGCTGATGCACTTCCTGCGCGGCGCCGGGCTGGCTGGCTTGAAGGGCATGACCTACCGCAGCCTGCTTTCAAGCTTCGATCCTGAAATTCCCATCGTGCGGCCACTACTCTCTGCTCGGCGCACGGAGATCGAAGCCTATTGCATCGAACATGGCCTGAAGCCTCAATTCGATCCTTCCAACGCCGACCAGACGTATTTCCGCAACCGCTTGCGCCACGCCTTGATCCCTGAACTTGAAAACTATAATCCCCGCTTCAAAGAAGTTCTTTTACGAACAGCGCAAGCCTTGCAGGGCGATTACGCTGCCCTGGAGGAAGTGCTGTACGGAGCCTGGCAGAATTGCCTCGCCGAGCGCGGCGATGGCTTCTTCGCTTTCGATCGCGAGAAGCTGGCAAATGTCTCGGTGGGTTTGCAGCGGAAACTGATCCGCCGCGCGGCCGAGTCGCTGCAGCCCGACAGCCGGGATTTTAGCTTCGACGCGTTGGATCGAGCGGTGGCGTTTGTCGAGGCTCCTGCCGGTAAACAGGTTGACTTCGTGAATGGGTTGTACCTTTTTACAGAAAACGGAAAAATCTATATCGCTGCTTACGAGGCGGATCTGCCTTTCGCACAGTGGCCGCAGGTCAGTGATCAGTTATCAGTCATCAGTAATCAATGTGAGTTGGGAAATGGATGGATTCTTATGATTGACGAATGTCCACTGGACACTGGTCACTGTTCACTGACCACTGATAACTGGTCAGCCTGGCTGGATGCCGATTTGGCAGGGAGCAGGCTTCAGGTCCGGCCGCGCCGCGCGGGTGATCGCTTTCAGCCGCTTGGCATGGGTGGGCAGTCCGTCAAACTATCCGATTTCTTCGTCAACGTCAAACTGCCCAAGAGGGCCAGGTCGCAGTGGCCGCTGGTATGCGTGGGGGATGAGATCGCGTGGGTGCCAGGGTTCCGCTTGGCGCACCCATTCCGCATCACCGGAAAGACGAAGCGGGCTGTTCATCTCTCCCTGGGTAGGTAATCCTCATTCGAAAGCCCAACCTCTTGTAACGGTTTTCCCTGATAGCTGCCGCAGCTTCATTTTTATCTCGCGCCACTGGATCTTCGAGATGCCCAGTTTCTGGCGGATCTTCTCCGGCTCGACGTTGTTCAGGGCATCTTGCAAGGCGCTCGTCCAGCGGCACATGTCGAAGGAGAGGTGCTTCGTCAGGCCGGCTTCTTTTCCGATATCTTCCAGTAAATATTCCAGCCGCCGCGGCGACCAGGGGAAGAGTTGATCCACCGGGTTGTACTGGGTCAGGTATTCCTCGTAGGCCGGAATCCAATCGTCCGGCAGGGCGATCTTGCGCTCTTTATAGCGGTTAGTCGGACTGGCGTAACGGATGAAGACGATCGGTCCACCGGGCGCTTCCAGGTCAACATGGTTCAGATGGATACCCAAGCACTCGGATTTCTTGACGCCGGTGGCGAGCAGCAGGTCCAGCAGCGCATAGGGACGGGCGTCCGGCTTCGGCTTGCGGCGATGACGGTCCGCGGCCAGTATCACATTCTCGACCTCAGACTCGGTCAGCACTTCGGGCAGGGGGCTGATGACCGAGTGTTGAACGACCTTCTCGGCCGGGTCAACCAGCAGGGCGCCGCCCTTTTGCAGCCAACGGAAGAAGGATTTCAGGGTGGTGATACGCCGGGCTAGGGTTTTGGGGCTGCACGGCACGCCGCGCTCTTTTTCCATCCACGCCAGGAAGCTGTTCAGTTCGTTGGTGGTAATTGCTCCCAGGCTGCGGTCGGGAGGTAGGAATTTCGTCAGCAAACGCACATCGGAAAGGAAGGCCTTGATGGTGTTGGGAGAGCGTCCCTGGTCGTTCAAGTAAAACTCCCAGGCGTTGATGGCCGGGATGAGGGCGGTCTGGGCGGTCAAGTGAGCGGTGGAGGATAAATCGGACATGGGAACCTCCTTCATTTTCCTGTTCTTGTCAAGGGCCGCGTTTCGAGTGTCAAGTTCGCAAAACTGCGTATAGTTTAGCGTAAAAGAAGGGAAAAGTCAAATGCCCTCACCCCTGGTCCTTTCCCAAAGGGAGAGGGGGTTATGGCGCCAGGTTATCCGGGTTGAAGCATGGCTGGTAGTCTGCGCCGAGGATGAGAACGTAGGATAGGTCACTTTGCATTGGGGCGGAGACGAGGGCCGAGGGCGGGAGGCCGAGAACAGCCAGGAGTGAGGCAGCGCGGTTTGGCTCCTGGGCCGCCGTCAGGTCATAGAGCAGGGAACCGGCGTAGTCAGGTCTGTCGGCAGGGGCGGTGCGGGCTTCGTAGCCAGCGTAGTTCAAGCGTTGTGCGGCCAGCGTATCCCATCCACTGTTGTTCGTTCCGTTGCGCACTTCGATGAGAATGGATTCCGTTTCGGGCGTGCGCCTGGAGGGGGAGAGGGCTTCCTGCAACATGGCCTGGATGGCCGGGCCGTTTGGAAGCAGGACGCTGGCGCCACCCGGCGTCATCCATCCCGTCACCAGGCTCTTGCCAATGTAGTAACTGCGGATGTCGGCATTGGTGAGATGGAGCGCCAGCGGCGCGAGTTGGAGCAGGTCGGGCAGGCCCAGGTCGGTGGTCACGGTGTAATTCAGGTCATTGTAGAGTTGGGGTATTTTGGTGATGACGCCAGCCTGCAGGGCGCGACTGTAAATCGCGCGCAGCACTTCCTGCGAACGGCGGCCACGGTCGAAGTCGCTGGATTTCTTGCGTGAGCGTGCGTACCAGAGGGACAGATCCCCATCCATGTGCACCACGCCCGGGCCGACGGTGTACAGCGACCAATTGTTTTCGTTGTAGGGATCGTAAGAGGGGTCAATCAGATGCCAGTCGGCGTAGGCGCAGGCGACCGGCACGTCAACCCCGCCCAGGGTATCCACGATCTGACGGAAACCGTTAAAGTCCACCATGGCGAGGTGGTCAATGCGGATGCCCAGGTTGTACAGGAGAGTATCCTTGAGTGAGGCTGGCCCGCCGCCCGGATAAAGGTATATCTCTCCATACTCATAAGCGGTGTTGACACGCTGCATCCCATAGCTAGGGATGTAGACCCACAGGTCGCGCGGGATGGAGATCAGCGTCACCTGCCCGGACTTGGGCCTGAGCGCGGCGATGACGATAGTATCTGTGCGGAAGGATTGTCCGCCGCGCGTATCGGAGCCGAGCAGGGCGAATGTGACCGTATCAGTATCTGTCAGAATGGGGAAGGGAGTCGGGGCGTAATTGGGGGCGCTGATGTCCGGCGGTATCCAGTCGGTTGGCAGGAGCGACGAAGGGTCTGGCGTGGCGGTGATGATTATCGGGGTGGGCGTGTCAGCAGTGTTGGTGGGTAGCTCGGTAGAAGGGCTGGGCGGAATAGAAGTTGGCGTAGCGGCTGCGGTGTCATCGAGCAGCGGCTGGAAAGGCGTCGGTGTGGGTGTGGCGTCCGGCGGAACCGTTACTAGGAGGAGCGCGGTGGGGGTGGCCGCGGGCGCCTGGCTTTGGGCCGGGAAGGCCTCACATGCGGTCAACAGGATCAGGAAAAGCGTAAGTATCGAACGGCGGTGCATGGCAGGTGGGCGCGACAAAACCGCCCTGGCTTTGGAAGTGCGGGGTCAGGGCGTGGTGGCTATAGGCGTATAGGTATCCGTCGGGGTAGGCGAGGAGGTTTGCGTGGAGTCTCGGTTGGGGTAGGCGTGAGGAGTATCCGAGGCGGTTGGGGTGGCTGAAGGGGTCACCGGTGTCTGGGTAGGCGTGAGGGTCGAAGTCGAGGTGGGTGTCAGCGAGGACGTAGGCGTTGGCGAGGGTGTGCGCGTCGGCATGGGTGGCACGTAGATCTGGCGTCCGGCATAGAGAATGGTCGAATTGCCCATGCAATTCGCCTTCTGTAGCTGCTGAACTGTTACCAGATAGTATTGAGCCAGGTTGTAGAGCGTATCGCCTTTCAAGATCGTGTAGCGGATCCAGCCGGAAGGGGGGCCGCAAGAGGCAGGTGTGCGAGTGAGCACAGGCGGCACGTAGAGGTATAAGCCGGGCAGCAGGCTGGTGGTCATCATGCAGTTGGCCTGGGAGAGCTGATCGACTGGGACGCGGTAGCGCTCAGCTAACCCTTCCAGTGTATCGCCGGGTTGGACCAGGTAAGCCTGCCAACCTGCTGGCGGAGGGCAGTTCGTGAGTGGAGGCGGAGAGGTGAAGGTCGCGGTCGACGGGATCGGTGTCGAGGTCGTCCCGGCCAGTGACGGGAAAGGTGGAAAAGTCAGGGAAGGTGGTGACAACGAAGGTGTAGTCGGGAGAAGGGCAGCCATGTCCCCTTCGGCCAGGGATAGCGAGAGGCTTCCCAGGACGATCCCACTGGAGAAAAGGGCAATCGAAAGTCCCCACAGGATCTGCCGTGCGATCCGCATCCTATTTCTCCCTGGCCGCGGAGGCGGGACGCGCGACTGGCAATAAGGCGCTGAAAGTCGAGCCAACGCCCTGCGTCGTTTCCACCCACAGCCGTCCGTTCTGAGCCTCCACAAGCGACTTGCAAATGGACAGTCCGACCCCGGTATCGCCCAGCCCCTGGATCAGCACATTATCCGCCCGGTAACGGCGCTGGAATACATGGGGTATATCTTTAGGTTGGATGCCTCCGCCTGTATCGGTCACCCGGATGAGCAGGTAATCCTGTTTACCCTCATTCTGCAACTGGACGCGCAAGGTGACTGTTCCCTCGACCAGGCTGGCCAAGCTGGCATTTTGGAGCAGGTGGATGATGATCTGCTGGAGCGCTTCGCGGTCGGTCTGCAAATGGGGGGAGGTCTCCGGCACGTCCAGCCGCAGGGTGATGTTCTTTTCCCGAAGCTGGCTGCTGGTGTACGCCATGGCGTTGTCCACGATCAGGTTGAGGTCAATCAGCTCAGGCTTGATCTCGATGCGGGCGATTTCCAGCGTGGTGATCTGGATCAAGTCGTCGACCAGTGCGCCCAGACGCTGGGAGGCGGTTTTGATGCGTTCGAGGAATTTACGCTGCATGTTGCCCAGGATGCCGACCGACTCGCCCAGGATAAGATCAGTGTAGCCGACGATGGAGGACATCGGCTGGCGTAATTCCTGGGAGATGGATGCAAGCACTTGCACCTGTTCATTCGAGATCGGCGAGTTGGGTAGACTCTCTAGTTCATGGAGGCGGATTTTGGCATCAGCCAGGCTGTTTTGCAGGCGAGCTACCTCTTCAAGTGAGAGGCGGAGTTCGTGTTCCAGTTGTTTTGTCTGGGTGGGGATGCCGGTCGCCTTGGCGGACTTGTGCAATTGTTCGTTCTCGGCACGCAAATGGGCAATCGTTTGCTGCGCTTCTTCCTGGGCTGTCAATAGGGCAGCCAGGTTCTCGGCCTCGTATTGGTTTTGCGGCCGGGCGTTCTCGACCTGTTCAAGCAGTTCTGCGTATTTATTCTTGGCTTCAACCGCTTCTTCCTGCGCGTCCTGGATTGCTTGCTGGAGGTGATCGTGCTCGCGGTCTACCGCCGAGGTGAGCCTGGTACGCTCGATAATCGGGGCAAACGAGGCCGAGACGTTAAAGAGGAAGGTCTGATCCTCTGAGCTCCACTGACGGTTCGAATACGGCGAGAGAAGCAGGATGGCGCCGATCGGCTTGCGCTCGGAGGAGAGAACAGGCACGCTCATCAGGTGGCCGGGGCTGGTCAGGCCGAGCATCAGCCCCAGGTTTTTCAAGTCTGCAGAGGTGCTGCTGGCCGGCAGGCGCAAAGGACGGCCGCGCTGTATAGCATTTGCAAGCAGTGGTATGGCCATTTTGTTGATTGCGGTTCCGGCTAGATTCTCTTCGCGAATCAGGTCGAAGCCATAGGTGATCACCACGTTCTTGTCGTCGGTCAATGCGATGAGAAAGCACAGGTCGGCCAGCATGGCCTGGGCGACGCTGCGGGTAATGGCGTGACCCAGGTTATCCGGGTTCACTTCCGAAGCCAGCTTTACCAAAGCCTGGAAAGTTTTTTGGTCAATGCTGTAGCGCCGCCGTTCGACGGCCTTCTGATCGCTTTGGACGGTTACCGTCTGCACGGGGGCGGTGAAACGCTGTGGCAAGGTGAGCAGGATGGGGTACATGGCGATCTGCGTCAGGCGGACGACCCCTGGGAGGTTCCCTGCGGGTTGCGGCCAGAAAAGTTGGATCAGGTGCCCAAGGAAGGCCAGACCGAGCATGGCCAGGCCGTAAGCCCATCCATTTGGGCTGCGGAGGATCATCGCCACGGCCCCCAGGATGATGAAGACCAAGCTAAAAACCTGCCAGATGATTTCCAGATTGGAAAGGTTGAAAGAAGCCGCGTTGCTGCTTTGGGACCACGAGATGAACGTTACCCCCAACAAGGCGATCGCCAACAAATTCAGCAACAGGGTGGCGGCGTCAACCTTGCGTACCGGCTCAGGGAAAGCCCACAGCCAGGCCATCCAGATCAGGCTGAGCAGGGTGATGGCCCGGTCGAGGGGCGGGAGGGCGGTCTGAGAGGTGAGCACCTTTTGCCAGACCAGCCCGCTGATCCCGAAAAGGATTAGTTGCAGGCCCAGGAGCACGCTCAAACCGAAGATCATCCGGCGCGCCTGTGGGGATTCGTTCGAACGCCAAAGGTTAACAGCGCCTTGCAGCGCGCCGGCGAGTGAAAACGCCAGGACGAGGTGATAGATCAGGTTCCCCGGTGGCGTGGTCAGAAGCGTGAAGGTTTGCACGAAGATCTGGCTCATGTTCGTCTGCGTACCCTGTATCTCATTCGATTATAGCACGGCGTTAACAGTGGGACAACCAATTAGCGGTACATATTCGTTTATGAAATTCATGCAGGATTCGGGCCTCGAAAGCACCACTCCGGGAAGCGCAGCTTATACTTTCTCGAACCAAAACCACGCGCTGGGTCGCGCCTTCATATCCATCCCATCCTGGCGTTTGACCAGGGTCAGGCGCTGCTGGACTCCTTCGATGTCTGCCTCCAGCAGACCAGGGCTGGGATTTTCGCTCGGTTTGAAGAAGCCGTAGAGCAGCCATGTCCCATTGGGTGCGAGCAAGGTTTCCAGGTTATCGAGATATTTCTGCTTTTGCTCTGCCGCAAGGCCGTGGAAACAACCAATGTCCAAAACCAGGTCGTAGAAGTTGGCAAATAGATAATGGGGGAGGCGGATCACATCGGTGACAATAAAATTCACGCTCGCGTTGACTTTTTTCGCTTTACGTTTAGCGATCTGGATGGCGCGCGGGACGAAATCCACACCGGTCACGCGCCAGCCCGCATTGGCAAGCGCCAGGCTCGAGGTCCCGCTGCCGCAGCCGAGATCGAGGGCGCGGCCGGGTTGATGAGTCTGAATGTAAGCTACAACTTCTGGGGCGACGATACCACTGTCCCAGGGCGGGCGGTACAAATACCACAAGTGAAAGGTTAATCGGCGAAGGAAGTTCATTTGTGTGCCTTCCTGACCTTTGTGTTTGGCGTTTTTTAAAATAAGGTATAATCTGTCGGCTTTTCTCATCCCATTTTTTACAAGAGGTTATCACATGAATGAGTATACTACCGAGTTCATCCGAAATATCGCCCTGGTATCGCATGGCTCTGGAGGAAAGACCATGTTGGCCGAGGCGTTTCTGCATTTCACGGGGGCGACCACGCGCCTGGGCAAGATTGACGATGGCACGACCATTTCAGACTATGAGGATGAGGAAATCCGCCGCAAGCTGTCACTGTATACCAGTGTGCTGCCGGTAGAGTATAAAGATCACAAGATCAATATGTTGGACACCCCTGGTTACACTGACTTCATCGGCGAGGTGATCTCTGCGCTGCGCGTCGCGGATGGCGCGATGGTGCTCGTAGATGCGGTTGCAGGCCTGGAGGTCGGCACCGAGATCGCCTGGAGTTACTGCGACACCTTCAAATTGCCGCGTTTCCTGGTTGTCAATAAGATTGACCGCGATAACGCTAACTTCCAGAAGGCGCTGGCTTCGGTGCAGGAATTCTCCGAGACGCGCCTCATCGCGGTGCAGTTGCCCTGGGGCGAAAAGGCCGCCTTCAAGGGCGTGATTGACCTGATCTCGATGAAGGCCTACGCAGGCGACGGTAAGACCGCTGAAGAAATTCCCGCCGACCTGAAGCCGGCTGCCGAAGAAGCCTGTACGAAACTGGTCGAGGCCGCTGCCGAGGGCGAAGATGCGCTGCTGGAGAAATACCTGGAAACCGGTGAACTCTCTCCTGAAGAGCTGATGCGCGGCCTGAAGAGCATTGTCCGCAGCGGCACTTACATCCCGGTATTCTGCGCGGCCGGTGCTCATGAAAAGGGTATCGCACCGTTGCTGGACGCCATCCTCAACCTGATGCCCTCGCCGGCCGAAGTGCCTGCTGCCGTTGCCAAAGGTAAAGATGGTGAGGAGAAGCTGGCAGCCATTGATTCCGGTCCGCTGGCGCTTTATGTCTGGAAGACGACTGCCGACCCTTATGTCGGTAAGCTGACCTACTTCCGCATCTATTCAGGCACACTGCAGGGTGACGCCCACATCTGGAACCAAACCAAGGGTAGTGAAGAGCGCATGGCTTCCTTGAGCGTGATGCGCGGCAAGGAAACCCTACCGGTCAAGGGAATGCACAGCGGCGATATCGGCGTGGTCGCTAAATTAAGTCAGACCTCCACCGGGGATACCTTGTGCGATAGAGGCCATCCACTAACCCTGCCGGTGCCGCAATATCCAGCCGCGCTGTATCGTGTAGCAATTATGCCCAAAACCCAGGCGGATGCGGCCAAGATCTCACCCACGCTCACGCGCCTGTGCGAAGAAGATATGACCCTTAGCTGGCATGGCGAACAGACAACCGGCCAGACCATCCTGCAAGGGATGGGCGACCAACACATTGAAGTGGCCATCCGCCGCGCCGTGAGCAAGCTCCAGGTCGGGTTGACAACCGTGGAGCCGAAGGTTCCGTATCGCGAGGGTATCACCAAGAAGGCCGATGCCATGTACCGACACAAGAAACAGTCCGGCGGCGCGGGTCAGTTTGGTGAGGTCTGGTTGAGAATCGAGCCATACCCGGAGGAAGATTTTGATTTCACCGATGAATTGGTGGGCATGAACCTTTCGAAGTCGTACCTGCCTGCCATTGAAAAAGGCATCCATGCCACGATGCTGACCGGTGTGGTTGCCGGTTATCCGATGAGTAATGTCAGGGTGATCGTGTACGACGGCAAGGAGCATCCGGTCGATTCCAAGCCGGTGGCCTTTGAAATAGCAGGACGTGAGGCCTTCAAGCTGGCCGTTGCGGATGCCAGCCCGGTGCTCTTCGAACCGATCATGAACATCCGCATCACCGTGCCAGACGCCAACATGGGCGATGTGATGAGCGACCTGAATACCCGCCGCGGCCGCGTGCAGGGCACCGAATCGGAGCGCGGGCGGACGGTCGTCATTGCCCAGGTGCCATTGGCCGAAATGCTGCGCTACACCACGCAGTTGCGATCCATCACGGGTGGGCGCGGTATTTTCTCGATGGAATTCGACCGCTACGAAATCATGCCCAACCACCTGGCGCAGGAAATCATCGCTGCTCGCCAGAAGGAAGAAAAGGGCAAGGCAGAAGAGTAGAGAAAGCGTTCGGTAATTCCCCAATTTCGCCTGTTTCTCCCTTCCCGGAGGAAGGGGGGTAGGCCTGCACTGAGCGAAGCCGAAGTGGGGGATGGGTAAATCCTTCGAGTGCGCCAGGCCAGCATAGGGGGTGAGTTCTTCCTCGCGCGCTAGCTCGGTCACCATTGCTCTTGACTTGGCGTTTTCTTAATGCTATAATGATTTAGGTTAAACTAAATTATTTATTAGTCATGATACAAGAAGCTCTGACCGATTCAACCCAACACTATCTCAAGGCGATCTACGATCTCACGGTAGATGGCAACCCTGCTTCTACTTCCGCGCTGGCCAAACAGCTCAATGTCAAACCTGCCTCGGTCACTGGCATGTTGCAGCGCCTGGCTGCGACCAAACTGCCGTTGCTCGTCTATCGCAAGCATCGCGGCGTCGTACTCACAGCGCACGGCCAACGCGCCGCGCTGGAGTTCATCCGGCACCACCGCCTGCTCGAAACCTACCTGCAACAGACGCTTGGCTATGGCTGGGACGAAGTTCACGCGGAAGCCGACCGCCTGGAACATGCCATCTCCGAAGATTTCGAGAAACGCATCGATTCAACGCTGGGCAGCCCGGTTCGCGATCCACACGGCGAGCCTATCCCGACCTGCGACCTGTCCATGCCGGTGATGGCCGATACGCCCCTCAGCAAGCTGCGCGCCGGTCAGTCCGCCGCCCTCCGGCGTTTCCGCCCCAGCAGCCCAGAGCTTCTGCGCTATCTCGACGAACTCGGGCTGCTGCCCGGAACGAGCATCGAAATCCTCGACTATTCTGCCCTCGATCACAACCTTCGCCTTAGAATTCATGGGAAAAATGAAATAATCACCTTGGGCTTCGAAATCACCCATCAAATCTTTGTCGAGCTTTTCGAATAGATGCGAGGAGAATTTTCGACCCTTTGGGCTTTACTGTAATGAACTTCCACAGTTGGCGTCTGGTGTGGGACAAATTGGCAATTTGTCCCACGTATGAAGGAGATTTCGATACTTGTGAATAACATACTGCCTGTGATAACCTTGAGCTTACTGGCTGGCACGATGACGGGGCTGGGCGGCTTGATCGCGATCATCAGTAAACCGGGACGCCGTTCATTTGGCTTCTTGATCGGTATCGCCGCAGGCGTGATGATCACGTTATCTTTCCTGGACCTGGTCAACGAAGCTTGGACTCACGGTGGGTTTCTAACGGCGACCATCGGCTTCGGCCTGGGGGCAACGTTCATGTTCCTGATTGACTTTTTCACGCCCCACATCCGCTTTGGCGAAAAGGAACCAGACAATCTGAGGCTGCAATCGAACGCAGATGAATGTCCCAGAGGCCGCCTGCGACGTCGCCATCGGCGCCAGCGCTGGTGGATGGAGACGCGTACGATTGACAAACAATTGTTCAAAACAGGCATCCTGATTGCCATCGGTATTGCTGTGCACAACACGCCGGAGGGCATTGCCGTGGGTGCCGGGTACATGCACGCTCCCCAATTCGGTCTATTCATTGCCCTGGCTATCGGCCTACACAATATCCCGGAAGGCATTGCGACAGCCCTGCCGTTATTCCAGAGCGGGGCAAGCCGTTGGGTTGCCTTTCGAACCGCACTGCTATCCGGCCTGGCAGAGCCAATCGGCGCACTGCTGGCGGCGCTATTCCTGGCCTCTTTCAAGGGGTTCATCCCTGGGGCGCTTGCGTTCGCAGGCGGCGTGATGGTATTTATCACGTTGGATGAACTTATTCCGTGCGCACGGGAATATGGACACCAGCATTCCACCGCGCTGGGTATCATTATTGGTGCAATTTCCATTTTTTTACTTTCGGGCTTGATTGGTTTATGACCGATCGAGAGGCATAAAATATTATGGCAAGTTCTAAGAGGTTAAAACATCTATGTACGTGGAATGGTTTACCCACCTCAACCCAATCCTGCAGGCGCTGATAGGTACGCTCTTTACCTGGTTTCTCACCGCCTTGGGTGCGGCGGGTGTATTCTTCTTCAGGAGTATCAACCGGAAAATCCTGAATGGCATGTTGGGTTTCGCGGCTGGAGTTATGATCGCGGCCAGCTTCTGGTCGTTGCTCGCCCCAGCCATCGAGATGGCGGAAAATTCCGCCATCCCGGGCTGGCTCCCCGCTGTAGTGGGCTTCCTGTTGGGCGGCGCATTTCTTTGGAGTGTGGATAAGGTCCTGCCGCACCTGCATCTTGGTCTTCCCACCAACGAGGCAGAGGGCATAAAAACGTCTTGGCAGCGCAGTATACTGCTGGTTTTGGCCATCACCCTGCACAACATCCCGGAAGGGCTGGCGGTTGGCGTGGCGTTCGGCGCAGTCGCGGCGGGAATCCCGTCCGCGGGGCTGGCGGGGGCGATTGCCCTGGCCATCGGCATTGGCCTGCAAAACTTCCCGGAGGGTGCGGCCGTTTCCATCCCGTTGCGCCGGGAAGGGATGAGCCGCCTGAAAAGTTTCTGGTACGGGCAGGCCTCCGGCTTCGTCGAACCGATTGCAGGTGTGCTGGGCGCGGCGGCTGTCCTGGCGATGCGTCCCATCCTGCCTTACGCCCTGGCCTTCGCGGCGGGCGCGATGATCTACGTGGTCGTCGAGGAACTAATTCCGGAATCGCAACAGGGGAAGGATACCCACTGGTCCATAATCGGCGCCATGCTCGGCTTCGCTGTGATGATGGCTTTGGATGTCGCTCTTGGATGAGTAAAAAAGGAACCCGTTTTCTTCGAGAAAATGGGTTCCTGCTGAAAAATGTAAAAAGGTCGGGGCAGCATCAAGCTTCCTCGACCTTTTGTTTTACGTTTTACGTTTCACGCATCACTTTTCACGCCCCTCGCTTCACGGATTCTGCTGCGCCCAATGCCGGCCGCGCTGCATACCCGTTCCAACCGACACACCCGTGCCGCCGCAGGCACCCTGACCGGCTCCCAGGCCTTGGCCAGGCCCCATCCCCTGGCCGTAGCCACCGTGCCCGAAAGCGTGCGCCTGCATCCAGTCCGCCTGCTCCTGCGTGATGACGCCATCCACAAGGGCGGCCGCGACAGCCTGGCTGCGCGCAGTCTGCATCAAAGCCGGGATGTCGTCCGCGGCGATGCCCTGAGCGAGGGCGATCTGGTAGAAGGTCTCGCCGTTTGCCAACCGGGTTTCCAGGTCAGCTGCCGGGATGCCGAGCGCCTCGGCCATCGCAGCGAGCATGTAATCGTGCAGCGGGCCTTCCTGGCCTTGAGACATCATCGGGCCATATCCCGTGCCAGGGGCCGCGGGGCCTCCTGTAGGCTGTAGCCCCTGGGCGTACGCGACGCTGGCAACGGCCAGTCCAGCCACGGCAGCCAGTACGAGGGCAATCAAAAGGGTTTTCTTCATGATATTTCTCCTTGGTTGAATTTCAGGATTCGCTCCTGATGATTGATCAAAGGATACCCTAGTCATGTAAAGGTATTGTGAAGAAAAGGTAAATATTGTCAAAAGATAGAGAGAGACCGGATCTATTGATATTGGTCAAAGACCTAACAGGTCTCGGAGGCCTGTTAGGTCTGGCAGCCGAAACCTTCCGCGCGGCGCGCAAAATCGCCCCACATGCAGGGGCGGTCAAGAGGGTGTTGCGGTTGTTCGATGAACTGGGCTAATGCGATGGGACGGGGGTGCTGGCAGAGGTCCGCAAGGTGGCGGAGGACAAATAAAGAACTCGGAGGTCTTCAAGACCTCCGAGTTCTGGTTATTCTTCCCCCACCAACAGCTTGATCCTCTCCCACGGCTTGAGATTGGATTCTTCCGCCAGTACGCCGCGCAGCTCGTAAACCTGGTCGCGTAAAACAGCCGCCTTCTCGAACTCCAGGTTCTTGGCCGCTTCTTTCATCTGCTTCCCCATTTCAGAGATTACGCGCTGTAACTCGTTCTTCGCCAGCCCGCGCGGACCCTTGACCTTGTATTCACCCCTCGATTCGGCCACCGCGCGCGGCGTCATCTCGTCGGTCAGGTCGCGCACCGCCTTCATGATGCTGACCGGCTGGATGCCATGCGCTTCGTTGTAAGCGACCTGCTTGGCGCGTCGGCGGTCCGTCTCGTCCATGGCGCGCTTCATCGAGTCGGTGATGCGGTCGGCATACATGAGCACCTTGCCGTCCACGTGACGGGCGGCGCGGCCGGTGGTCTGAATGAGGGATGTGCCCGAGCGCAGGAAGCCTTCCTTGTCCGCGTCCAGGATCGCTACGAGGGATACCTCCGGCAGGTCGAGACCCTCGCGCAGCAAGTTGATGCCCACCACCACGTCGAATACGCCCAGGCGCAGGTCGCGCAGGATGCCGATGCGCTCCAGCGTCTCCACTTCCGAGTGCAGGTAGTGCACCTTGATGCCGAGTTCCATCAGGTAATCGGCCAGGTCTTCGGCCATGCGCTTCGTAAGTGTAGTAACTAAAACGCGCTGACCGACCTCGACCCGGGCGCGGATTTCCTTCACCAGGTCGTCAATCTGGCCCTTCACCGGACGGACTTCAATCTGCGGATCCACCAGGCCGGTCGGGCGGATGATCTGCTCGACAACCTGATCCGCTCTTTTCATCTCGTACGGGCCGGGGGTGGCCGAGGTGTAAACGGTGTAGCCCATCACCTGCTCGAACTCGGCGAACTTGAGCGGGCGGTTGTCCAGCGCGGAGGGCAGGCGGAAACCGTACTCGACCAGCGTCTCCTTGCGCGAGCGGTCGCCCTTGTACATGCCGTTAATCTGCGGCACGGTCATGTGCGATTCGTCCAGAACGAGCAGGTAGTCGCTGGGCAGGAAGTCAATCAACGTCCAGGGATGTGTGCCGGGGGCGCGCCGGTCGAAGTGGCGTGAGTAGTTCTCGATGCCGGAGCAGTAGCCCACTTCTCGCAGCATCTCCAGATCGTAACGCGTGCGCTGTTCGATGCGCTGGGCTTCGAGCAATTTGCCCTGCTCCTTGAACAGGGTCTCGCGTTCGGCCAGTTCCTGCTCGATATCGGCAATGGCCTCTTTCATCTTGTCTTCCTGCGCCAGGTAATGCTTGGCCGGGTAGATATCCACGTGGTCGGGTTCGTCTAGGATTTCGCCGGTCAGTGGGCTGAATTCCATCAGCCTCTCCACCTCGTCGCCGAAGAAGGTGATGCGGATGCCGCGCTTGTCCTCGTAGGCGGGGATGATCTCCAGGGTATCGCCGCGCACGCGGAAGGTCCCGGGACGCAGCTCGATGTCATTGCGCTGGTACTGTCCGTCCACCAATTGTCGGATCAGCGCGTTCCGCCGTGTAATCTCCCCCACGCGCAGGTTCACCACGCCCTTGCCATACTCCTCCGGGTTCCCCAGGCCGTAGATACACGAAACCGAGGCCACGATGATGACATCCCGCCGCGACATCAGGGCAGTGGTTGCCGCCAGCCGCAGGCGTTCGATCTCCTCGTTGATCTCGGTCTCTTTCTCGATGTACAGGTCATGGCGCGGGACGTAGGCTTCGGGCTGGTAGTAGTCGTAATACGAGACGAAGTACGAGACGGCGTTATTCGGGAAGAAATCACGGAACTCGGCGTACAGTTGGGCGGCGAGGGTCTTGTTGTGGGACATGATGAGGGCCGGCTTCTGCAATTGCTGGATGACCGAGGCGATCGTGTACGTTTTGCCGGTGCCGGTCGCGCCGAGCAGGACCTGGTGCCTGAGGCCGCGTCGGATGCCGTCCACAAGCTGACGGATGGCCTCCGGTTGGTCGCCGGTTGGCTGGAAAGGGGCAACGAGTTTGAAATCCATTTTTACTTGAGCGGATTCGCAGGCCAGCCACTGGCCCAATCGCTAATGTCAGCGGTGGTCGTCTGACCGGCGATGACCGTCACGATCGCCGGTGAACCGCCAGCGTGATCGGCGTCATCGTAGGCAACGATTTGATAATCGCCCGGCGGCAGATCGGTCACCGTGTAATAGACCTGCCCGGCGGCCGTCCCCGCCCAGTACCAGTAGGGCGTATCCTGGCTGAAGGCGACGACTGCCAGTTGGGGTAAACTCCCATACGGATACCCGCTGATGCTGCCTGCAACGATGCCGAGCCTGGCCATCGGCTGGAAACCGGGCGGGTATGGCACGTCGAACGGGCCATGCGACCAGTCGCACAGATCAATGCCGGTGACCTTTTGCCCAGGCGCGACGGTAAACGACTTGGGCGTGGCATCTCCGCATCCGGGCGTCTGCCCGCAGGCCGAATACGAGCCGCTGTTGGAGAAATCTGTTACCCAGGCGTAGGCGATGTAGCTGCCGGGAGGGACATCCACGGAGTATTGAGCCGACCCGGCCGCGATGGACAATTCGACCGCAAGATTGGTAACGGTGTTTTGGAAATAGGCTTTCAGATCTGTGGCTATCCCGCCTGGATAACAGACTTTGCCTGAAACCAGTGCCGCTGTGAGGGTCGCTGTAGACACCAGCGTGTGTGTAGCTGCCAATGTTAGTATCACCGTCGGCGTGGCAGAGGGGGGCAATGCCTGCATGGTCCCGGCGACCACGGTCGCGACAGCGTCCGCGCTCAAGGTGGGGGTCGCAACCGAGGGCGGGTTGCAGGCAGAGACTATGACGAATAGGAGAATGGTCGAAAAAACACGCACCATCATCCATCGGTTATGGTGGGTTGTCATAGCGCCAGTTACGTCCCGATTTCTAAATTGTTTTTACTGGCCCAACGAAAGAGACAGGCCATTGATCAACTGTTGCTTTTCCAGGTTGCTGAGGCGTGCGTTGGGGTGCATCGGCAGATAGATCGCCGGAGGCATCTCGCCTTTCTGGATCACTTCACTTATCTCGCCAGCCCCCACCCTGCCCTGCCCCCATTCCGAGAAGTTCAATCTGGCGCGCCCGCGCACGGTATCCGATACGACCAGCCAGGAGATAGGTGGCACGTTGGAGTACCACGGCCAGACCGTCTCGTTGCTGTGGCAATCGAAGCAGGCGCGTTTAGCCAGCGCACGTGTCTGTGGGCTATCCCACTTTGGCTCAGACACGACCGGCGGGTTGGTTTTGAGCGGTGCTACGATTAGCTGCGAAAGAGCCAGGACGACCAGGCCGATCACCACAACAATAACAACCAGTTTTAGTATCTTTTTCATTTCATTTTCTCCGGATAGAGTGTCTATAATGGCAGCCAGGTGCCGATATCCTTCTGAAGCGCCCTGCGGTAGATTTCCGGCGCGACGGCCATATCGTCCATGGCCAGGCCGAGGTTGATGGCAAGAGTCCGTTCCTTGTCGTTTTGGCGACCAGGCTTGAGTCCGGCCGCCATCTCGCCCAGGTCGGCGTACGGATCGGGCGTCTGCTGGAAGTAACCCACGGACTTGTAATACTGGAATTGGGCGTGGTCGTCGGTGCTGATGCGATCCATCTGCGCCAGCGCCGCGCCGCTCCAGTACGAGTCGAAGTCCACGGCTGAGCCGAACGCGCCGGGCTTGAGCCAATCCTTTGCTATCGTAGGGGTCGGGTGCTTGAGGATCGGGCCGGAAGTCACGACCAGGTCCGATTCGACGACGGCCAGCTTTGGCTCCTTCACGCCGACGATCTCGAACTTGAACTTCGCCCGCATCTCGGCGATATATTTCTCCTGAGCTTCGGACAGGATGTCGTAAGCGTAGACGCGCTTGAGCGGGAACAGGCAGGCGAGCGCTTCCAGGTTCGTCCGTCCCTGCACGCCGCAGGCCAGGATGCCGACCGTGCTGGATTCGGGCCGGGCGAGATACTTGGCTGCCAGCGCCGAGGCCGCGCCGGTGCGCATGGCGGTGATCCAGGTACAGTCCATCACGGCCAGCGGGATACCGGTCTCGGTATCGTTGAGGATAAGCAGGCCGGTGATGTAAGGCAGGCCGCGCTTGTAGTTTTCGGGGTAGCCGCTGACCCACTTGATGCCCGCCGATTTCAGGGATGGGATGTAGGCTGGCATGGCGTGGATGAAAGCATCCGGCATGGTGTGGATGCCCGGCTTGGGCGGCATCTCGACCTTGCCCTCGCCCTTTTCTCGGAAGGCCTCTTCGAGCAGGCGCAGGATGGTGGGCATGTCGAGGGCGGTTTTCTCCACGTCAGCGCGGGAGAGGTAGAGGATTTTGCTTTCGGACATGGAAATCTCCTGGTTGATAAACACGAAGGTCACGAAGGAACCCAAAGGGTTTCGTTTGAAGGTATTATATCCGAAGAGAT
>Ga0315293_10000831_pt1 | contig 29289 bp, 26 predicted proteins | sample YL17G13_20_MG_FD_203071 | JGI IMG/M metagenome (GOLD analysis project Ga0315293, IMG submission 203071) | Sediment microbial communities from Yellowstone Lake, YNP, Wyoming, USA - YL17G13_20 | ecosystem: Environmental > Aquatic > Freshwater > Lake > Sediment | place: USA: Wyoming | collected... | reverse complement strand
TGAAGAACTTGCCAACTATTATCGCAATGGCGAAGAAAAGGATGTACCCCATCGCGAGGAAGAAGATAGATTCGGTCGGCTGAGGCCCCGATAACTTTCCCTCCCCTAGGATTATACCCATGGCGAAAAGGAGCGAGATGTCCGTGATGAGCGCCGCACTGATTATCTTCCCGGCGGTGCTGGTATTGACGACCTCCATGTCCTTCAGGATCCTTATCGTGACCGGGAGCGCAGTCACTGACAACGCAATCGAGACGAATATGAGGGCGACCCCCTCCAACCCGAAGTAGATGCCGGCAGCGAAACCGAGTAAGAATGGCAGGATTAAGCCGACCCCGGCTATCGCAACGCCAACGGTAGATGACTTCATCAGTTGCTTCGGCGAGAACTCCATGCCGACATACAGCATGAGGAGGAGCATCCCTAGGTCGGCCAACCCCTGGATGAAGGTGTCTGAGTACATGTTCTGGAGCTGCGGGATGATCTCTCCCAGCAGGAAAGGCCCCAAAACGATGCCTGCCAGCAGCTCCCCCACGATTGACGGCTGGTTGAACCGAGTGACGATCTCCCCCATCATCTTCGCGAAGGCGATGATCAGAAGAACGTAGATTAGGACCGAGATTTCCATCGGGACACCAATTACCTACTGTCCGAGGAGAAATTCTTCATGGAGATTAACTTTCTCATGAAGGCGTTTCTTAACGATCTATTTCTCTTTCTTGATGAAATCGCCGAGGGTGATCCCCTGGTTGTACGGGCGCTTCTCCGGTTTGACGTCCGATATCTTCTCTCTGAGGTTCACTCCGAGCTCCTTCTCCAGCTTCTTGATGAGCTTATCATCTGGGTTGAGTTCTCCCCTTTCGAGGCTGACCACGACAGAGAGCTTCTCATTTATCCTTGCGGCGAATTCCTTCTTCGTCAGATGCTTCGAGTTTCGAGCCTGAGTTATCTTTTTCGCAATATCGGTCACTATCGCCACGCTCGTGTCATTCGTATCAAAAACATCACGATAGATGGGCTTGTTCTCCCGTTTTTCCAATCGCTGGCTGACGATCGTGGGCGTCGTCTTATTTTGCGACGTTTTCGGTGCGACATCCTCGCCGAAGCGTTCGCATTTCGAGCATAACTGCATGACTATCCTTTCCACGCGAACCTTCTTGCAAAAAGGGACATCCTGGCCGCACATCTCGCACTGCATTTTACTTCACCGGAACTGCGTACGCAATGAGATACAGCAATTGTCGATTGCAGCAATCCCCGTCTTCCCCTAAAACCCTTTTCCCGGCTTTTCCAATCACCCCCTCGTCAGGAGATAGGGCTTTTTCTGACGCGATTGACAAGTATCTCACAGGTCAATAGAGAACACTAACTGTTGAGCACATAAGCCCGAAGGTCCAGGACGAGGACACAAAAGAATTTATCGAACAGGGCTCATTTGACTGCAAGGGTGTCTGGTGAGCATGATTGAAATCATGTTAATTCTTCCATTCGCACTCATCGGATTACTATTGTCCATCAGTGGATATAGGAAGTATTTGGCTTTCCGAGAAGATCCTTCTTCGGGCAGCCATCAGATGCTAGGAAGCATCATTTCGCTCGCTTTCGGAGGTTTCTTCACCGGCATCTCGATCTCGATTCTCATCTATGGAGTGTTATGATAATAAGAAAAGAGAGTTGGGCGAGAATTGCCGCTGTCGTCTTTATTTTGTTCATTCTAATCGGTTCATTTACGGGCTATATTTTGATGAATTTCATTTATGATTCAGCGGATAATTATAATCATGGATTTCACATCCACATCAAACCAAATTCGAGTGCCCCTTTCATCATTAAATGTCCGTTTCCAGTGAATTCAATCGGAGGTTCTTATCCGTCATTCCTTGATGAGTTGCGAGTCACAAAGGGCAATGCGTCATTATCGATGGAAAAATTATTTTCGGACCCCCCTGTCAATCATGACGGTGGTTATCTCTCCATCAAAGGAAATGGGGAGACTGAAATCGATTGGGAAGCAACTTGGCCGGCAAAGACCGGAAGCAGATACATGAATCTGAGCGTGACTCATCTTAATAATACGGAAGAAGCATGGGATTCTACTGACGGGAATTCATGGGTATATAGTGACTCTGCAATCGATGAATTCACATTGAGCTTCGAATCCACGCACACATACTTAGTGGCTTTATTCTATGGCTCTGGAGGGGGGCCGTCGTATCGTACTGATCCCTGGAGAGCCCATCTCAGTATAGGCTATCAGAAGGTGCCTATTGAATATGGATGGATTATTATCAACTGAATTTACCTAGAAAAGAGATTTATCTGGCGGTTATTCCAGCAATGAATCCTGCCAGTATCCAATCGAGCAATATGTCGAGCTCTCCCAATGTCCCCTCAAACCCCTTTCAAGGCTTTTTAATTATTATAAACTTCATTAAAATAATAAAATACTGGCGAGAGGAGGTTTGAACATAGGTCACTGCATTTTGCGTCACTGTCGCAAACGATAAATAGCCTATCCCGGCTATATAGCTTATCGGCTCGAAAGAGCCCATGCCAGAAGGAGCGAACGGAATTGGGGTCCGAAGATTCTGAGGTTGAAAAAATCGACGTGCGGCAGGATACCGCGGACGAATACATGAAGCGGATATCGATGCTCGAGGAGAGGAATCTCGAGCTCGTCGAGGAAGCCCGCCGGGTTGAGGGCGAGAAGAGATTCGTCGAGGGAGAGATGCTCCGGCTCCAGAAGGAGCTCAAGAGGCTGAAGGCCGAGCTCGAGAGATTGAAAGCCCCCCCGCTGATCATCGGCCAGATCAAGGATATGCTGGCTGACGGCAGGGTCGTCGTCAAGAGCTCGACGGGGCCGGATTTCATCGTCAACATTTCCGATTACGTCCCGAAGGAGAACGTCGAGGTGGGTGCAAGGGTCGCACTGAACAAGCAGACGCTTGCGGTCATGGGAGTTCTGCCGCCGTCACTGGATCCAATCGTCCTCGGTGCGGAGATCATCGACAAGCCGGACATATCCTATGCGGACATCGGAGGATTGGAGCCCCAGACCGTCGAGATACGCGAGGCGGTCGAGGACCCGCTCCTGAGACCGGAACTCTATAAGAAGGTCGGGATCGACCCCCCGAAGGGAGTTCTTCTGGTCGGACCTCCAGGTACTGGCAAGACTCTCCTCGCGAAAGCCGTCGCGCACCAGACTCACGCTACATTCATAAGGTTCGTCGGTTCAGAGCTCGTGCAGAAGTACATCGGGGAGGGAGCCAGGCTCGTCAGGGAGCTGTTCGACCTCGCTAGGCAGAAAGCCCCGAGCATCGTTTTCATCGACGAGCTCGACAGCATCGGAGCGAAGAGGCTGGACATGGCCACCTCAGGCGACCGAGAGGTCCAGAGGACTCTCATGCAGCTGCTTGCAGAGTTGGACGGTTTCAACCCGCTAGGGGATGTCAAGATAATCGGCGCAACCAACAGACCGGACATACTCGATGAGGCATTGCTCAGACCCGGAAGGTTCGACAGGATCATCGAGATCCCGATCCCCAACGTCGATGCAAGGACGGAGATATTCAAGATACACACCAGGAAAATGAACATCGACAACACGATTGATGCTCACGACCTCGCCCAGAAGACCGAGGGTTCCACCGGCGCGGAGATCAAGGCGATGTGCACGGAAGCTGGAATGTTCGCCATCCGCGACAACAGGGACTTTGTGACCACGCCCGACTTCGAGAAGGCGATAGTCAAGGTCATGCACCACGGCGATGAGCTCGGCAAGCAGGCGGAACCAGGTCCGATGTTCGCCTAAAAACCATTTTCCTTTTCTCAATTTATATCTCGATTTCCTTCTCTATCACAAAAGCGCCGATGTACTCGCATTTCTTGCAGTGGTACTTGTATCCAGTTATCAAAGCGTTCTCATAATACAAGTCAGCCGAGCCGCACTGCGGGCAGGTGAGCACTCTCTTCTTCACGGGCACCACAACCAATTGGTCGCTCAAGAACTTGTCTGCTATCTCGAATCCTTGTCCTCCCCGCCTGAGAACATCTCCTGGAGCGTGTTGTATATCTCCTCCATCCCAAACATCGTCTCCGACGAGGCGAACCCTATGCCTCCGCCGATCCCGACCGTCTCCATCGCCTTCAGGACCTCGATGCTGATCTGATTCTGCGCTCCGGAAATCTCATCCATCAGAGTGTTGAGTAGGTTCTCGTTGTTGTTCGACCAGGCGTCGATCCTCTCGATCTCCTCGTCGCTGAGAAGATCCGTCTTGGAGACCACGTTCATCATCGGCACGTCCAACCTGAAGCTCGTTATCGCCGACAGTACCATCGACGAGACGAAACCGTTGGGATTCCTGGCGAGCATGGGGTCTATCAGGAAGCAGATCGCCGACTTCTCCCGCCCGAAGACCTCCATTATCTTCTTGCTGCTGTCCCTGAACGCGAACAGTTCGAGCTGGCCAGGCGTATCGTAGAGGATGAAATCCGTCTCGAATTCGTCGAGCACCGTCGCGACCTTCGGAGCATTTATCGCGAGCAGATCCGCCGCGGCGATCTGCGCCCCGTTCGGTCCGAGCCCGTACTCCTTCATGATGTCTGAAAGCTTCACCCAGTCCCTTATGTCGACGTCAGGTTCGTAAGGCAGCGTTTCCGCGCCAGGGTCGAGGTTGACCATGACTGAGTCATACCCCTGCGTCTGAAGCCATTCCGAGAACGCGGCTGTGATGGTCGTCTTCCCGCAGCCTGCGGTCCCTACAAAATATACATTCGATCCTTCAGCCAAAGGCACACCTTCGACCTATGTACGAGCGGGGATGAAGGGATTCGAACCCTCGGCCAATCGGTTTCTCTTCCCCTTACGGAGAATAAGAGCCGATTGCTCTACCTGTCTGAGCTACATCCCCGTAAATCGCTGGTATTAGATGGCTGTTAATAAACCTATCGAGGCGATTTACAGTAATGCCAGCAGTCCAATCGCCGAAGGGAATATGAGCATTTTCACCGGGGTCGCGCGAAAGGTATTAGCACCTGTTCAGCATAGCAGAACACAGATATCGTTACGGATGGGACCATAGTTATGGAGATCGCTTTTCTCGGCAGCAGCAGCAGTGGCAATTCCACCCTGATCTGCAGCGACGAGTCCAAGATACTCATAGACGCTGGGCTGTCGGCGAGGGAGATGGAGCGAAGGCTGGAGTTGATCGGCCATTCCCCCGATGATATCGATGCCATCCTGCTCTCCCATGAGCATTCCGACCACTGCAAAGGCGCCGGGATCTTCTCAAGGAGGCACGGCATCAGGGTCATGGCGAACCTCCCGACATTTGCAATGGCTCCGATAGGGAATGTCGAATTCACCGAATTCATGACCATGGAGGAGTTCAACCTCAACGACCTCAAGATCCGAAGCTATCCGGTCCCGCACAACGCCGCCGAACCTGTCTGCTTTTCGATTTCCGACGGGAAGCACACCATCGGGTTCGCCACCGATCTCGGAAAAGTCACCCAGCTCGTGGGGAAAGTCATGTCCGATAAGGACTTTCTGATAATCGAGGCCAACCACGACGAGGAGATGCTGAGGAAAGGATCCTATCCGGACTTCCTCAAGAGATCGATCGCATCGTCAAACGGGCATCTCTCGAACAGGGCGACTGCCTCCGCGGTGTCGGACCTCGTGACTGAGCGCACGCAAGGCGTCGCACTGGTGCATCTGAGCGATGAGAACAACACTCCCGAGAAGGCGGAGCATGAGGTCAGAAGCGCGCTTGCCAGGAAACTGAAAGCGACCAAGATCAACGCAGCGGAGCGTTACAAGGTCACCACGCCGATCGTTCTAAGATGACTGCCGGACCTCAATGGCCTTGTTGTGCTTCACGAGAATCTCCGCGATGTTCCTGGGGAGGCTGATTATGTCCTCCTTGGCGAGCTGATAATTCTTGTCGGTGCCAGCGAAGGCCGGGAGATCCTCGAGTATCCGTACTAGGATGATCTCGGGGTGTTCGGGTGCCTTTGAAGCCGCGGCTGTAGCTTGGATCTTCTCCTCTATCTTGCTCTTGACGGATTCCTTTTCTTGGACAGCTAGCTCGCGATCAGGGTCCTCTTCGCATTCCACGGTGAGCGTCTTCTTGCAGTGGTCAACGAAGAATTTCTTGAGGGTGTCAAAAGCTTCCTTTTCTTCCTGGGTTGCGTTGTCGAGGCGGGGCTCGGCTCCGAAGGCGGCCGTCATGGCCATCAACGCGATCTTCCTCATCCGGATCTCATAGACCTCGGCGCTCTTCTCCTTCGCGGTCTTCAGCTGCGTCAGCAACATGCCGGACACTTCCGCGTTGCCGGTCCGCTCCTGCGCGCAGCGTCCATCGAGGATTTCGATGTATTCGGCAAGGCGCTTGTAGAAATCCGATGAAATCTTTGCCAGTATATTCTGCTTCGATTCCTGCCGGTGAACCGACATCAGCTCTTCGTAGGTCATCTCGGTCCTCTTGGGCATCGGAGCGAGAATATCACTCCAAGCACTTAGTGTTTTTCGATGGTGTCGAAATATGTAGCTTGCCGATACCTATAGCGTTCAAATCATGCGGTAGCGAGTGTTGATCGCTTGGGGTTCTGTAACATAATGGAGGATGGCGTTCATACCACCACCGCCCGAATGCCACTCGTCCCATTCGGCTCCGGCCGTACGGTCCTACCTGGACCGCAGAGGACCATCACGACGTCATGCTGGAACGCGCCGGGGCTGAACCATAAGCCCCCTGCCGCCTTCTTCGAGGCGGCTGTTTGCAGCAGGTTGATGCTGGCGTTGATGTGCCGGTCAATATGCCATCCGCATCCGCAGACGAACTCCGTGCCCTTTCGGGAATCTTGTATCCTCCCACACACCGGGCACTTCCTGCTGCTATATCGTGGATCGACCTTGACTACTGGGATGCCACGCCAGGCGGCCTTGTACTCGATTATCTGATGAAGTTTCCGCCGGGGCCAGATGCTGATCCGCCGATTGAGCTTCTTGTTCTTGCAAGGTTTTATCCCCGTCAGGTCTTCGAGAACGATCATCGATCTTCGCTCTTCGGCGAACGACAACACAGTGTTCGCGACCTCGTGCATCCGATAATCGATTCGATGATGTTCCCTCGCTCCTTCCTTCGCGCACAGCCTCTTTGCCGTGCGCCTGTCGTGCGATTTCTTCTTCTGCAACCTCTTTCGCCTATCATGATGCACGCTTTGTATCACAGAGACGTCAGGGAACTCCGCTCTGACGACTATCGTTATCTTTTCCTCCTTCGCCAGCACCCCGTCGAGACTGCGTTCGTTCGTGTCGAGCGAGAGAACAGACGCAGGGGCATACGGCTTTGGAGTATGCTTCCGGACAGTCACGACGACTCTGTCGTGGAGAAGCGTCAGCGAACCGAGAGAAAGCGATTCGTCATCGAGATACCTGCGGTGATAGTCGCTGACGACCAATCCGAGTTTCACATGAATCCCTGCTCTGATCGGCAGATATATAATGCCGTTCTCCCGGTCGAGCTTGTACGCCTGGTTCTCCGCCTTCATGAACAGCCTTCGGACGAAAGGGATCTGAGCCGGTAGCCTTTTCCGGAGCCTTCTCCGATGGTTCTTCAGTATGCTTGCGGCGACTTCGAATGCGGAGACGAGGTGCTGGGAGTACATGTTCAGATGCTCCTTCCGGAAGTCCCTGTATGCCAGCTTGGACAACGCAAACTTTGATGTCATGTTCGAATGAACCCCAAGGCGTATTGCATTGTTCACGGCGAGGCGGAAGTCCTCCATCAGGAACTTCGCATCGTTCGGGAGAGGGCCCTTGAGACGGAAGACCAGCGAGCGGACTAGCATCAGTTGTTGATGTGTGGATTTAATATTACCATTATGTACTACATGTAATCACCCGAATTGTTACAGAACCATCGCTTGGGAAAAAGACAGCGCGTCTTGGAAGAGACGAAGAATGGGTGCTACTTGAGCATCGAAGCTTCACCAGGGGCCAGGAAGACGGAGTTCTCCGGATTGGATCCTTGGAGGGGGGCGATGAAGATCAGCGTCGCTTCTCCCCCGGTCTCGGGGAAGGCAAATGCGGAACTCATCGAAGTGTTCGAAAACATGTTCCCAGAGGCGAAGGGGAACATCGTCATTGCGAAAGGGGAGAAATCCCGTTCGAAGCGGATATTCATCCCTCTTGACGCGAGAGTGATCCGGGGAAGGTTGGGTTTGAAGGATGATTAGCGAGGCAGAGCGGCTGGAGAAGCTCGAGAAGATAGTCGACGATTTGATCGAACGCAGTTCCGATGAACCAATCATCGTCGAAGGTTCCAGAGACGTCAAGGCCCTAAGGGACCTCGGGATAGAAGGCATGATCCTGGCGGTGAACACAGGAAGCAGCATCGTGAACCTCTGCGAAACGCTGTCCTCCGAGCACGACCGCTTCATCATCTTGACCGACTGGGATAGGAAGGGAGGACAGATTGCGCACCAGCTCGCTAGAGGATTCGAATCGTGCGATGTCAAGCACGACATGTTGGTGAGGGCCAATATCGCGAGGCTCTCCAAGAAGGAGATCAAAGATGTGGAAGGGCTCCCTGGTTTCATCCGCCGCCTTCAGAAATCGGTTCTCAGCAGGTCCCCCTCCGGCCACAACAATCGTGGCCGCCTTGAGAAGGATTAATACGACCTCCGCATCTTTCAACCGATGAGTGATACGATGCTGCCCCCGAAGATCCTCGAAGTGCTCGGCATATCATCATCCGACGAGCTCTTCGACGAGATCCCAGAAGCAGCCAGGGTCAAAGGCCTCGATCTCCCCTGCGGGCTAGCGGAGTCAGAATTGACCGCGGAGATCGACGCGATCCTTTCGAAGAACAAGACAATGGACGACATTCCGACCTTCCTTGGAGGCGGAGTCTACAGACATTTCATCCCGGCGCTGGTCAACGAGGTCCTGAGCAGGTCGGAATTCTACACGGCGTACACTCCCTACCAGCCCGAAGCGAGCCAGGGGATGCTCCAAGCGCTTTTCGAGTACCAGAGCCTCATGTCCGAGCTGACTGGGATGGATGCTGTCAACTCGAGCATGTACGATTGGTCCACCGCACTCGGGGAAGCAGCTCTGATGTGCAGCAGGATCAGGCACGGCTCAAGATTTCTCATCGCGAGGAGCGTCTCCCCCGAGCGGAAGGCGGTCCTCAAGACATACCTGCGAGGGATCGAAGCGAAAGTCCAGGAGGTCAACTACGACCGTGAATCCGGGAGACTGGACATCAACGACCTACGCTCCAAGCTCGGAGAGGATGTTTTCGGAGTATATCTTGAGAACCCCAATTATTTCGGCGTTCTGGAAGAAGAGGTCGATGAGATATCCTCCTCCATCGGAGAGACACCATTCGTCGTCGGCGCCGACCCGCTCTCGCTCGCGATAATGCGCCCGCCTTCGGATTACGGCGCGGACATCGTGATCGGGGAGGGGCATCACTTCGGAACTGCTCCGAACTTCGGCGGACCCCTGCTGGGGGTTTTCGGATGCCGAAAGGACCACATACGGAAGATGCCAGGCAGGATCATCGGCTCTACGGTCGATGCGGCTGGGAGAATGGCGTTCTGCATGACATTGCAGACGAGGGAGCAGCACATCAGGCGAGACAAGGCGACCTCAAACATCTGCACGAACGAGGCGCTGATGGCAGTCGCGGCAAGCGCCTACCTTGCCACATTGGGAAAGGACAAGCTTATCACCATAGCCAATCTGAATGTCGAGAAGGCCGGAAACCTGTCTCAGAGGATATCGAAGATAGCTGGCTTCAATTCTCCCATTTTCAAAGCGTCGCATTTCAATGAATTCGCGATCGGATGTCCTAAACCAGTCGATGCTGTCGGCAGGGCGCTGATGGGGCACGGAGTGCATGGTGGTATTTCACTCAAGCAGGATTTCCCGGAGCTCGGTGAGGCGATGCTGCTCGCAGTTTCAGAACTGCACACCGAGGAAGACCTCAAAGCACTCGTCCAAGGCCTGGAGGCGACAAGATGACATATCGCCAGGCGTCATACGACGAACCCCTCCTCTTCGACATGGATTCCGTTGAGGCCTGTGATGAAGATACACTCCCTTCAGCGAAGATCCCGGACAAGCTAAGGAGGAAATCTCTCGACATCCCGAACCTGCCGGAAAGAGAGGTCATGAAACATTTCGTCAGGCTGAGCCAGATGAACTTCTCGGTCGACTCGGGATTCTATCCCCTCGGCTCCTGCACGATGAAGTACAACCCTAAGATCAACGAGCAGATCGCCAGAGACTGCAGAGCCACCTGCCTCCATCCGATGCAAGACGAGTCCACGGTCCAAGGCTCGCTCCAGATAATGTACGAGCTCGAGGAGATGCTTCGCGTTATCGGCGGGGTCGACGCGGTCACCCTTCAACCAGCCGCTGGCGCGCACGGCGAGTTCACCGGCCTTCAGATGGTCCGCGCGTACCACGAGGACCGCGGCGAGCATCGCAAGGAAGTCATAGTCCCTGACACCGCCCATGGCACGAATCCGGCCAGCGCGGCGATGGTCGGGTTCGATGTGATCGAGCTGCCGTCCAAGAACGGCAGGATCGACTGCGACGCCCTGAGGTCGATCGTCGGCGACAACACGGCAGCCCTGATGCTAACGAACCCCAACACGCTGGGGATGTTCGAGGAGGACGTCCTGGAAGTCGCGAAGATCGTCCACGACGCCGGAGCCCTTCTCTATTATGACGGCGCCAACTTCAACGCCATCCTCGGCCGGACCAACCCGGGGAAAATGAATTTTGATATCGTCCACTTCAACCTGCACAAGACCTTCTCAACGCCGCACGGAGGAGGCGGTCCGGGAGCCGGGCCCGTCGGCGTGAGAAAGGAGCTCGAACCGTATCTGCCAGTACCAAGGATTGTTAAAGAAGAGGGACGCTACAGATTAAGCTACGATCATCCGAAGTCCATTGGCAAGGTCAGGGCGTACTACGGGAATTTCGGTGTCCTGCTGCGAGCGTATGCTTACATCAAATCGAACGGAGGAGACGGGCTCTGCGAAGTATCCACCCGAGCGGTCGCTAACTCCAACTACCTGAGAAAGAGGCTCGAGTCGGTGCTTGAGCTGCCATTCGGAGGGAAAAGAATGCACGAATTCGTCCTCTCCGGAGACAAGCTTAAGGAAAAAGGCATCAGGACCCTGGATATGGCCAAACGGATGCTGGATTACGGAGTCCATGCCCCGACGATATACTTCCCTCTCATAGTCGGCGAGGCCATCATGATCGAACCCACTGAAACGGAGTCGGTCCAGACACTAGACGGGTTCGTTTCCGTCATCGAATCGATCATCAATGAGCCGGCAGAAACGGTCCGCACCGCCCCCCACAACACATCCGTCAGAAGGATCGACGAGGTCAGAGCCGCAAGAGACCTAATATTCAACTACAGGTCGCTCGTGGAGCAACGGCAGCGAGAGAAGGGAATGAAGGATCCAGCGGGCCGCTGATCATCGGTCGAACATGTTCGTGCTCTTGTCCACTGGATACTTCTTTTCGTTGAGCGAGATCTTCTCGATGACAGCCTCCCCGAGGTCGAACCCGCATGCATTCGCCATGCTCAACGCATAGATGACCGTGTCCGCGGTCTCCATCCTGACCCTTCCGAGATTCTCCTCGTTCAAGCCCTCCGCCACGCCGCTCCACTGGAATATCTCCAGCAGCTCGGCGGCCTCAACGGATAATGCGATTGCGATATCCTTCGGTTTGTGATATTTTGTCCAGGAACGCCTCTCGACGAAATCCTTCACTCTCTTCGCAAGCACATCCACCGTCTCCTGGCTCATCAATCATCACCACTCCTTCGCAATCTCTGCCGGGTAATCACCAGGCGGATAGGTAAAGCTGTTTATCGGCCTTTGAAAGGCAGGTAACGGTTGACCAGTGATTAAGTCAATATCCCGTCTTCCCCTCAAACCCCTTTTCGTAGCTTTTCTGGTCATTCTCTGCACTATGATGGTCATCGAGAATCGTTTCGCTTCAGAATATTACTAATCACAAATCTCATTGTCGGCTTCTCAAATTTCGCCTTTCACAGGTTCTCCTCAGAATATGTCCGAAAGGATAATTGATATAGAAAATAACGGTTATTGAAAAGGCGGGGTTTCATCATGACTTGGAAGTCAAGATGGAAATTGGCGCTCTCGGCGCTCGGATTGATTCTAACAATGGTTGGCTATATCATAGGATGGGAGGGCCATTATGGATTTTCGAGATTGAGCATCGTCTATTCAGGACTGGCCCTGTACATCCCGCTAATCATCGTTGCCGCATTGATTATAGCTTCTATTCCGATTGCCAAGAAGTTTGGATTCCCATTGATCTCTAGATGCCTGCACGTCTGTCTGCCGCTCTTCGCTGGCTCCATAGCTATTACACCGATTGCCTGGTTTTATGACATCAAAGCTTACGGGTATGGTGTAGAAGACCTTCAACTCGGGTGGTATCTCTCCCTAGTCGCTGGTCTGCTGACTCTAATTATATCCTTCTGGATGATTACTTCTCCCACAAATGTCAAAAGAGAGAACATATCTAGAATCCCGACTCAAGGTGAGGGTGAGAGAACCGCCCTGTTGGGAAAGGGACTGGTCGTGATTCTCCTCGGCGTCGGATTGGTCTTGATTCTGCTGGGATTCCTGTCTGATTGGCAAACTGTCAGTGTTTATAGCGAGCGATTGGTTCATCATCAACTCTCTTATCAGGATACTTTCTCCGGTTTCGACCTCGCGATCGGGACGATGATAGACAACCATCAGTATTCGTGGTCACCTCTGCTTCTACTTCCCTGTGCGGTGGCCTTTCTTCTGTTTCAGATAGTTGAAATCGTCCGCCCCCTTCCCCTTTTCAAAAAATTGAGAAATCAATTCGGAATAACCTGCATGATCGTGTTGACCCTTGTCCTCACGGTTCTTCTTATTTTTGAATCAGATTTCTTGTTCAATCATCTTTCGGCTATGGATGTGAGTTATGATAGCGAGATCGGAATTGGGTGGTTCCTCTGCATCATCGGTTTATTGATCGCGCTATCAGGAAACCTAATCTCATATGCAATTGCGAATAGGAATCAAAAACCTGATTTTTCTATTTAATTGCGGAATTAATGACAGGTAGGCGGTTGGAATGGCAGTATCATTCAAAAGAATCTCTATGGTGGGTTTCTTCGAAGCCGAGCTAATAAGACCAGGTGGATAGGACGTTGATGCGAGAATAACCCTTGATCATCGTTTAAATAGAATACTCAAGATTCAACATTATTCTATATGAGAACCATCTTTGGCTCGATAAATCATTCTCGCTGGCCATATCGGTAAGCTGGTCGCCGTAGAGTGGCATCTTCATCCGGAGATCAGTATCTATCTGGAACAGGAGTGTTCGAATCATATTCATGATATTCAAGATTCTCTCCAACGGGGTAGAGAAAGGTCGGGTTGCCATTCGAATCATAGGTTATGGTTATCTTCGCCTCATAATCATCCCAGTATGTTTCATCAGTCAATCCGTCACCGTTAAGATCGAATTGGACTCTCAAGGGCAATCGATAAGAGTCACTGGTCATTCCTGGACCAAAATAGTTATACTTGTCGAATATGATCTCCCAACAAGACTTGCCATAATAGTAATCGGATTGATTTGTATTAGTAACAAAATCATTGGAGTGATCGATATAATATCTATGCGTGCTGAATTCAGTCACATCAGTTTTTTCAGTCATGATTGTATCCATCTGTTGAATTCGAGGTATCTCCCCTGTTCCATCTGGATATTCATATTCCTCCAATAGGGAGAAATAATAATGCCCGATTTCATGAATTAAGACTCGTGTCCAAAATGAAGAGGGTATTTCATAGTCCACACCCTCAAATTGATACACGCTCGGCATGTGAATGAAGTTATATCCTTGTGGGTAATTTTTATCAGGGTAGAGCCTGTCCGATTTGATGGTTTCTTCCCAACCGATACCATGGCTTACTGCATTAATATCTGTGCCTTCCGATATTATAGTATCTAAATAGTAATAATTGGTGTATCCCTCGGTTGACTTTTCAGTATATTCTTCATAGACTCTCACGTTCTTTAATAAGAAGTAGCCATCAGTCGCTTCGAAAAGGTAGTTCGAAGTCTGTCGCATCGCCGCTTCGATATCTTCTATTTCCTGTGCAGTCGGTATCCAATCTAGATACACCCCAAAATCAAATCCTATGGTATCACGGGAGTTTACGGGATCTTTTCCAAGCTGAAATTCCCAAACATTGTCTACGCAATCCCCGTCATTATCTAGATGAGCGTCAAGAGAATTCGATGGGTCAAGACCATGAGCGTCCTCCCATTCATTGGGCATCCCATCATTATCAGCATCATTATACGGAGGATTATCGTCTGAGTCATCGAATGTGGGGTCGAGACGGTAGACGCCTGCTTCTTCCCGACTTGCGAGGGTATCGCCGTCAACCTCCATGGAATTGGTCTCTATTTTGAACCACATCTCGCAGTCGTTCTCATCGACACCGTAGCTCCCATCCTCCTCGCCGCTGACATGTCCAAATCCGTTTTTGTCAGGATATGATACTCCATCGATATCCAATAATCCATCGTCCCCTATCCAAGTACCTGTAAAGAGATCATATCTGATCTCGATGTCGTTCTTTTCCGCTGCATTGTCCGCGGGAGACTCACCGCCTCCCGGGTCTTGACTGATGTCGCAGAATTCTACCTTATTATTGGAAATGTCAATTAGAACCTTCAATGTGATCGTGATATAGATGTATCTTTGATTATCGAACACATCAAAATTATCGGGCACATCAAATGGAAGGGATTTCCAATTCACATGCATGAGTTCTGAAGAGATATCCACGTCTTTACCATCGCAGTTGGGATCCGTCGCGTTCTCAACCGGATAAACTTCGACCATCCAACTGTAAATGCCCGACGGGATATCATCGCGTTGGAATATGTCGCTTATCGTGACGGTGAGTTTCAAATCTATTAATGGATCGGAATCTTGACCATCCGGGACTGTATCTGTATCAGTATTCCAGCTATGGTAATTGGTATGAAAGCCTCCGACACTCCGACCTCCTTTGCTTGGATCAACATAACCGATCTCTCCCGGATATTCTCCAACATCCCAAATGCGGTTTCCATTTTTGTCAAACCAACCATCCCATAATCCATCTAAATCCGAATCCGATCTATCTGGACTTGTCCCCCATCCACCCAATCCTGTCCCTCTTTCTCCCTCCTCCCCTTTAATCTCCCCAGGATCGTACATCATATCATGATCGGCATCGCCCCAGCCGTCAAATAGTCCATCCATATCGGAGTCGGGATCCAAAGGAGATGTAACGTAATGACGTTGGCCTGCCCCACGATTCTGCTCATAATAGTCATCCAGACCATCACCGTCTGAATCATACATACTGGAATCTCCAATCTGGAACGGAGAGAAAATCTGGGTCTTTCCCCAGACTTGATAGCCGCTCATGATCCCTGTCTCTTCGAGAACGTTCCATTCCGAGCCATCGTATCGATACAGCGATAGGCTATCCACCTCAATCCCGTTTGTCAATCCGGTCGGGTAATTGATCAATATGATAGCGATGAACGATTGCGTGCTATCGGTGCTAATATCGAATGTACCTCCTAATCCTGCATTTGGCGGCAACCGCGGAGGCTTCTGGAGATGCACTTCAATCCTCGGCAAATAATCTTGACCAGGATCACCCAGATAGTCCATGGCAACTGTCACTTGGTAGGAACCTATTCCGGTGGTGAATGTCTTTGTGACAGAGACTGGGAAAGTAGAGTTGTCAGGCGCATCGAATACGAGCGGATTCTCATCAAGACCATCGATGATGCCATCTCCATCCGAATCGCTGTCATTTGTGTTATTAAATCCGTCATGATCTGTATCTACATTGTACCCGAGATAGGTTATTTCATACCAATCATTTGCCTGGTCATCGTCAGTATCGAATTTGGTCGGATCCGTCCCGTAAGTGTATATCTCCCAATAATCGACGATGCAATCTCCATCGGAGTCTGCTTCCTGAGGATTCGTCCCTCTCGCAACCTCATCATCATCTTCCAACGAATCGCCATCGCTATCTATTGCCACAAGAACGAATGCCCTTGCCGTTGCCAAAGCACCGTTCGAATCGACCACGTACACTTCGATCTGATACAATCCGCTTGCGGCGTATGCATGGCTGATTGACTGTCCCGTCGCATTGGTCCCGTCTCCCAAATCCCAATAATAGATCAGACCGTCAATATCCGCTGGGACATCATCGCCGTTCCCCCAGAATGTCAGCTCGGGGTAATTACCATATGCTCTCATGCCGTGCAGAGAGATTTTCGGCGTTGTCAGAGGGGCAAAGATCAGTTCTATCGATGTATTCATCTCTCCGTCGTTATCGATGACCGTGAGCGAGACATTGAAGTTGCCAGGTGAGCAGTAGACATGCGTGACCGATTGACCACAAGTTTCACTACCATCGCCGAAATCCCAAAGGTAAATCAAAGAGGGCTTATCAGAGATAGTGTCGGTGCTCGATGACGCATTGAGAGAGATTATCCCTTCATTGATGTTGCTGAGGTTGCATTTTACTTTGGCTTGCGGAGCGACATTTCTTATGGTCATCTCCGTAATCGCTACGCCAGTAGCGTTCATGCTATCTCTGACAATCACCGAAGTGATGTAATTCCCTGAGAATGCGAAGGAATGCGACGCCTCGTTGCCGAGCGAGCCGACCTCGCCAGGTGATGAACCGCCGTCTCCGAAATACCATTCATATGTCAAATCATTCGATTGATCGTCCCTTGCAGAGGCGACATACCAGACGCTGTTATCCTCGACTCCTGATTTAGAGGAACCTATAATATAAACATTCGGTGCCAGATTCTGTATGGCCATTCCGTGATCATCGATCTTAACTTCTGTCAGGAAGATCCCTATTCCGCCATTATCATCTCTTGCGGTGATCTGAATGGGATATTCCCCTTTTGAAGGAAAGGCATGGGATACTGAATCCGTGCAATAGAGAGGCGCATTATCAGGTTGGTAACGACGCTCAAGGGTCGTGCCATCGCCGAAATCCCAGGTGGTCATGACAGCATCCGAACCTGGATCGAAGACATACCCTTCGAAGGTGATATCTTGATTGGAAAAGTATGCCATTGGGTTGATCTCCCATATCCATGTGTTCTGTTGCTGAACATTGAAGTTGTGATTAACAATCACGGTTGAACCATCTCCAAAGGTGAAAATCAATTGAGCAGGGGTATCTCCTTGGGGCTGCCCATTTACTGGGTCGTCCTCAGGCGTGTAAATGATCCTTGCCTGATAACTTGATGTCAAATCAAAAGTGAGATCAGATAATCTCGATTCCTGCTCATCCGGGTTTCCTGGGACTCGATAGACGGAAAGATTTTCCGCAGGGGAGCCGTCCTTGTAGAGATACATTTGGAGATCATGCCACTTTTCTCCAGCAGCTCTCAGAGTGATATCCGCTTTGACAGAAGCGCTTAAAATCCCAGTGATTGGTGCGACATTACGGACTCGAAGATTCCCAATCGCACTAGCCGTTGCATTATTGTCATCTCTCACTGTAATCTGAGGATGATAGAGCCCATCATCATTGAATGTGTAAATGGTCTTTGCGCCATACTTCCCATTGTCCCATTCGTATCTCAATGAATTGAGATCGGATGGTGTGTCATTTCCGATTGCAGTCACGACGACCGCGGTGCCTTCATCGACGGTCGCATCAGGGATGCTCACGGACGGCGCCCTATTGAGGACGGTGACAACCCTCGTATCCCTTCCGATGGCTCCCTGGTCGTCCGTCACGGATAGTAATGCGGTGAATGTTCCAGCGCTCGTGTATGTGTGCTGAGCTGCTATCCCAGAGGAGTTATATCCATCTCCGAAGTCCCATCTGTAGGTGAGGTTCGGCATGTCGACGATGCTATCGATGGTGTTGCTGGCATCGAAATAGAGAATCTCATCCTCGTAGATCGTCGCATTCGGACCAGCATCCGCAACCGGAGGATCATTGCGGACAGTGATTCTGACAGTATCGAGATTCTGCTTCCCGGTCGGGCCGAAGACCACCAACCCGACATCGTAGACGCTCTCCGTATGATAGGCCCTTGTCGGGGTGGCGCTGGTGTTGCTCCATCCATTGTCGCGGAAGTTCCACCAGTAAGATGCGGCATTGCTCGAGTTCGCCCCGTCGAAACGAACCGTCTCTCCGACATCGACGGTCTGATCCTTGCCGGCATCTGCAATCGGATTGTCGCTCATCAGAATCGTGACAATGCCCGTTCCGATCATCAGGAAGGTTATCGCTGCGCTCAACACCGCATTCTTCGCCCTTTCCTCCATCCTTCTCTATCCTCCGGTAGGACTTCCCTCAAGCGCCTTGCTGGAAACGGAAGATCCAGGCGCCGGACCGTCCGTCCCTCTTCCCTACCGAACTCCCCGAAATACAATAGAGTTTCAGACTTTAAGGATTTCGATTTATTCTTTGCTCATTCGATAATCGTAATTTACATGCTCTAGGCTGAATCAGTAGGGACCTCGTGCTTCCCGAGCCAGTATCTGATATGATCGTATAGCATTTACCCGTCTTTCAAAGTCAAGGAAAGCTATTTCCTCATTTCGCGAGGAAGGGATTATGACGCAGGATTTCATCTACGCTCCTGCATGGCTCGCTTCATCGTGTTCGAAGGGATCGATGGTTCCGGCAAATCCAGCGTGGCGAAAGTTGTCGCAGGCAAGCTGGAAAAAGAAAAAGCCATCCTTACTGAAGAGCCCACAAAGACCTGGCTCGGCGACGCCGTCAGGCGCTCTCACGCTGAGAAAACGGACCCTTTAACTGAAGCGTTCCTCTTTCTCGCTGATCGTGCGGCCCACACGGAAGTCATTCGGAAATGGATGGCGGAAGGGAAGACGGTCGTATGCGACCGCTATTTCCATTCTACGGTCGCATATCAGGGTGCCGCCCTGGGAGGCAAAGTGGACTACGATCCCTTCGAATGGCTGCTTGACGCGAATCTCAAGATATCGATACAGCCGGATATCGTCTTTCTATTCAACGTGAGCCCTGAGATCGCCCTTCAGAGGGTCAATGCCAGGGGCAGTCTTTCTAAGTTCGAGAAATTGGATTTCCTGAGGAAAGTCGCCTCCAATTACGACAAGTTCCCCAAAATGTTCAAGAATATCGTCGTGATCGATTCGAACAGACCGCTGGATTCTGTAATTGCCGATGTAATGCGCAGGCTATAACAGGACAATGTTTAATAGAAAGCACTTGATTTGAGCTTTCGTGCACCCAGCCGACAGGTTGAAATCGGAATCATCCGGAGGCATACTCGCAGGCAAGCACCTGCTTCTTTGCGTTACTGGCAGCATAGCGGCCGTGGAGACCGTCAAGCTCGTGAGGGAATTTCTGCGCAACGGTGCGGATGTCACGGTCGCCATGACTGAAAGCGCCACCCGGATAATCCACCCAGAAGCGCTCTGGTTTGCGTCGGGGAAGAAGGTCATCACCGCCCTCGACGGCGATGTCCAGCACGTAACACTCTGCGGCTCGAAAGACGAGGGAGTCGACGCGGTTCTCGTTGCCCCCTGCACAGCCAATATGATATCCAAGCTCGCAACGGGCATCTGCGACGACGCCGTAAGCACGATTCTCGTCACCGCCCTGGGCTCTGGAAAGCCAATAATCATCTCGCCCGGAATGCACGGCGCAATGTACTCCAACAAGATCATCAAGGAGAACATCGAGAAGCTCGAATCGCTCGGCGTTGAGATCATCCCCCCGATCATCGAGGAAGGCAAGGCGAAGATGGCGGACGTGGATACAATCTACCTCGCAACCGGGAGAAAGGTGCTGAAGCACTCTCTCAGGGGCAGGAAGGTCACGATTATCGGAGGTTCAACGATCGAGCCTATTGACTCCGTCAGGTTCATCTCAAACGCCAGCACTGGAGGCACTTCGATCGCCCTGGCAAGGGTAGCCTATCTCCTCGGCGCGGACGTCGAACTTATCATGGGCCAGTGCAAAGCCAAGTTGCCTGCGTTTGTCAAGCCGAAGAGGTTCGAGACCGTCGCAGATCTTCAGAAAATAGTTGCGGGAAAGAAGTACGACATTGTCATGGTACCTGCGGCAATCTCTGACTACAAGGTCGATAAGCCGGTGCGCGGGAAGATTCCATCCGACAAGGAAACGGTCACGATAGTCCTGAAGACGACGAAGAAAGTCATCGACTCGATTTCGGCGAAATTTATCGTGGGATTCAAACTGGAGACAGGTGTAACGGTCGGAGAACTGTTGAACCGTGCCAGAGCCAGGATGAAATCCGCAGGCATGATCATGATCGTCGCAAACCGGCTTGAAGACGTGACCGATCTCGACTCTCGGGCCTTCCTGATCGGAAAATCAGGTAAGGAGATCGAGCTAAAAGGCACTCGTGACGATGTTGCTCGCGGTATCTTCGAATACGTTGGAAAGGTCGTCAGATGAGCGAGTCGAGAAGCGCATTCTGTCCGGGGCATGTCACCGCGTTTTTCGAGATATGCGACCAGTCGGACAATCCGCTGGAAAGAGGTTCTCGCGGTGCTGGACTCAGCCTGACCCTCGGGGCGAGGAGCGCCGTCTCTGCGTATGAATCCGCAGATCAGTCGATCAAGGTCCGAATCGACGGCATCGAATCGCAGGCACGCACGACGCGAAACGCCATCTCCTTTCTGATCGGAGACAAATCCCTCAAAGTAGAAGTTAACACAGCCCTCGATCTGCCCGTGGAACAGGGCTTTGCCATGAGCGCTGCTGGCTCCCTTTCGGCATCCCTCGCGCTATGCTCACTGCTCAACCTCCCGGTCCAGAAGGCCTATGAAGCCGCGCACATCGCGGAGGTCAAGAACAAGACTGGATTGGGTGATGTGGCAGGGATCTTCGCAGGAGCCGCGGAGATCCGTCTCGAGCCAGGATTGTCTCCCTTCGGTGTTGTCGAGCGCATCGAGGCATCATCTCCTGTCGTCCTTGCGGTCGTTGGGAAGCCGATCAAGACCAACGACATTCTGACCGACCCAGTGAAACGGAGGAAGATATCCGACTCAGGGAAAAAATGCATCCTCGAGTTCGCGGAGCACAGAACGCTGGAGCACATGTTCGCCCTCGGAATGGAATTCCTGGAAGACTCGGAACTGTTCTCGAAGGAAGTGCTGGAGGCAATGGTTATCGCTGACCAGCACGGAATGGCGACCATGGCCATGCTCGGTAACTCGCTCTTCGGCATCGGGGACACGCCGGAAATGGCCGAAGCGCTGAGACCGCTCGGCCAGGTCTTCATATGCGAGATAGATCAAAAGGGTCCGAGGCTTCTCGAGACCGTTCATTCGTAAAGCGTGAACAGCTGGTCATCCTCGCCGACGTCGAAAAGTCCCATCCTCGCGCCGCAGTCAAGCCACCCGTGCGCGTAGTTTATGCACGCGAAGGCGTTGACGAGGTTTCCCTCCTTGGCGAACCTTTTCGCGTCTGACGAATAGCTCTCGGCCATCTCGAGGAAATCCTCTGCCAGCTGCCTGAGGTACGATCTCTTCGGGACGGCTATCTTGAGCTTCTTGATCGCCTTTTCTGTCACAGAAAGGTATTTCGAGAGATGTTCCTGGGTTATCTCGCTCTTCGAAGTCATGGGCTCACATCCTCTTCGAAGGGACCACCTCGATGCTCTCGCCGCCGTGTTTCGTCTCCCTCGGCCGTATGTCGACGAACAGCGGCATCGACGCACCTCCGCCAGTCACCAGCGCCGTGCCGATCGGCAGCCGCTGGATCTCTGCTTCCATCCCATCTGTCAACCCTTCGATCGACGCGGATATCGCCTTCAGGTCGTTCGGGTTCGCCACCTTGAGGATGATCTGCGTGTTGCACTGGCTCAGGACGTTCTTGTCGACCTTCGCCGGTCTCTGGCTTATGAGGGTCATCCCAAGGCCGAATTTCCTTCCTTCGGACGCTATGGTCCTGAGTATCCTCGTGGAGCTGGCCTTGCCCTGCTGTGGGCAGAAGATATGGCACTCCTCTAGTACGAGCATCATCGGTGGAAGCTTATCTGATTTCCTCAGTTCGAAAAGGTTGTTGCAGAGCCGGTTCACGATGAGCTCCTGGATGTCCGGCGGTGCGCCTTTCAGGTTGATTATGGTCGTCCTTCCTTTGCGGACCAGATCGTCAATCTTCGTCCCCTTGTCCGCGAAAATCTCCGTGTCTTGAAGGTACTCGAGTTCACTTACGAGCGAGTTGGTCTGCGGGTCCTCCGCGGCGATCAGCGTGTCGATGATGTCCTTCAGGGAATAGTCCCCTTTCGCCTCCCTGAGCATGTCGACGGCCCGCCTGAGCATCGTCAGGTAGGACCTGACATTCTTGATGTTGGTGAGCGAGAGGATGTCCCTAGCGTCCAACGAGCTGAGCGTGAATCTTAGCGGTTTTGCGTCCTTGTTGATCTGCGTGTTCGCGGCGAACTCCATGATGCGGTCGCTGTACCCCTTCGGATGCACATCAAAATTCCTCGATGTCTTGTCCACCTTGCCTTTTTCCCCAAGGGTGTGGTACTCGCCGTGAGGGTCGATGATCACGGTCGTCACATCGTGCTTCATGAGCTCCTCGATCAAGACTCCGCTGCAGAAGGACTTGCCAGCGCCCGTCATCGCAAGGATGCTGACGTGCTTCTGCACCATTTTGTTGATGTCGAGCTCAATCCTGATATCATGCCCGGAGAGAAGTCCTATGTACGCCCCGGTCTCGGTGTGCTCCTTGAGGCCGATGGTGTTCTTAATCAGGTCTGCGCTGGCCTTGAAGACCCTCAGCCCGGCCTTGAGCGGCGTGCGCGGGCTCTGCAGGAGATTCCTCTCGTCCCTGTAACCGATGAGGACGACCTGGCCGATCTCCTTCTCTTCGATATCGATCGGCGTGCCCTTGGATACCTCAGGAGCCCTTTCCAGGGAGAGGTTGGTGTGCCTCTCGATTTCGATGACCTGCCCGAGTATCCAGCCGTGCACCTCGTGCTCGGTCTGGACGTACTCCAGCTTGTCGATCGGGCCCGTAATCAGAATATTGAAATCGCATGTTCCGACGTTGCCGTAGATCATGCCGATCTCCTCTAGCCCCCGCTCCGATTCCCGAGAATGCCTTGAAACGTGCGCTTTCTCCGGCTTTTCAAGCGGCTGAGGCTGGGGGTGTTGTGGCTCGGCCAGCGGCATCGCGGCTAGCTCAGAATCCTGAGAGTATCTAATCTCGGCAATAGGCTCGTTCACGTGCATCCCGTCTAGTACTTCTATCTGCTATTTCATTTATAAATATTGCTAATCCAGCCCTAACCATGTATAAGTCTCAGGTGATTATCGTCGTTGATGGCCTCCTCATTTCTCTTAGCAGATATGCGTTGATTATCTCCGGGATTTGCGACGGTAGTATCTGCCCGCTAAGGCATTTCGACAGCGCCTCGGTCAGCTCGACTGGCACGGCCTCGGTTACTTCCATCTTCGGCCATGCGACGCCGATCGGCCCGTGCGGAAGGACCCTCGCCTGTTCGACGAATATCTCTTCGTCGTCTGGACAGTCGTATTTGTCGCGCATATTCATACTGGCGCATTTGTGGCCCTGCATGGCATTGGTCGCGGCATAACTCAAGCCCGCCCGTCGGCAGATCGTGCTGACCCAGTGCCTCAGATAGACAGGAGCGATATGGTTCAAGCGGTGTCTCTTCTCGAACCTCAGCCATTGGTCCTGATATTGCGACAGTGTCATGCTGAGGGCCGTCAGATATTCCCCGTTCCGCTTCCGTTGCGGGAGAATCGGGTCCTCGGGTCGAGCGTCCGGTATGCTTCTCCTCAGCTCGACCAGAGCCTCTGACAGATCGGGCGGCAGCCGAATCTTCACTGGTGTATAGTGCTTATTGCCCTTCTCCAATCCAGTCGTCAGAATCGCGTCCGGCTTCCCGTCCGGCCCATATCTCACATTAAGCCACCTGAAAAGTCGGGCGTGGCTTGGTCTAATGCCGGTTTGAAGGACGATTAAGACCAGCGTTTTCAGATATGGTTCAGCTTCGTGGTCGATCGCCTTCACCAGCGGCAATAGGTCCGCGTCGCGTGGCGATTGTCTTCTCTGGACTGGCGGTAGCTCGCCGAGATCGCGCCGGGAATTGATTGGATATGACAGTCCTATCCCGGTTTCCCAGACTAACTTCAGTCCGGCGTTATACAGCCGCCGACTCGCCAGCGAGACCTTCTCCTCGTCTAAGAGATAGTTTAGCAGAGCCTCTTTTCCCTTAGCACCAGCGAGCTGTCGTTTCGTCAGCTTCTCAATCTGCATAGCGCTGGCGAAGAGACGGAATATCCGCTCATAGGTGTAGGGCGTGCTTCCGCGTAATCGAAGGCCAGCCGTCTTCTTGAAGCAATTTATTATTTCTCCGACTCTCAGAGACATATCGCCCTCGATGGCGATCTGGCCGACGATAACCTCAGACTCCCCGTGCTGGTATTGTTGCACGGTTTCATGGTATTCCCCGGTAGCGAGTCTTACCTCCTCGCTATCACGTCCAGTATGGACCTCTGAGATATTATAATTGGCGCTAGATTTGAAAGCTTCTTGGCTCATTTTCCACCTTTCGGGTAATCATACGGGTCTCATGGCCGGGACTTGGAGCCTTGAGGAGAGAAGGCAATAATCCCAGCTCGACCCGCCGATCGTGCGTCTAAGTTCGAAATCATCCCACGCTCTTTCCTTCAAGGCGCAAGACCTCCCAGCAATCTTCAATCAGGCGTGGATGCAAAGGGCAGTCGTAACGGCGTTGAAAAACAAATTCATTCCAAGCAGGTTCTTGACCTTCAGTGACATAGCTATATTGTTGACGCTTCTTGATTAGCGTGCAAGGGCACTTCGTTTTGCACAACGGGCAGAGTCGTTCGATAGGGCCCATTTCAACGGTTTCTGTCAATCTCGGCAGCCGCGTCCGTTTCCCGTGAAATATTGCGAATTTCTCTGGCATTGGCATTTCGCTTTCGCACGTCGGCATCTTCGTTATCTTATCCTTGACTCGCTTCACTATCCGTTTTATCTGTGTCATGTTCATTCTCCTTCACTTCATTCCAGTAATCCTTTAAGCTCCTCAATCATCGCAATAGCGTCCTTCTCCGACACGGCATCCGGGCGTTCGTATCCGTGACGCTGAAGGAAGGCCACGATCTTCGGCACATCGCGATCGAAGGCCACTGCCAGCGCGTGCTTAAATCGCGCATTTGCACTCTGAACATTCTGGTCCTCTGCCATGTTTGCACCCCTCTTTCGTTGAAACGAAAATCCTAAGCTTCTCGACGATCGCCATCGGCGGCAGAACCAGCCCGAAGTCCGCGCTGCGGGTCTCAAGCCATGAGACTAAGTAACGCACTTTGGCAGGGTCGTTCACCGTTTTTCTCTGGTCTTCGCTGAGCGCTTCCCAGAGTTTCTTAATCTTCTCGGCCTCGGGGTCGCCCTGCTCTTTCTCAAAAGCCTCCAGCGACAGACCCGGCCTCAGCGTTTGAAATTCGCGCTCCAGCTCCTTTATTTCTTTACGCCTCTCGCCGAGTGTCGCAACGATCTGACTCACCCGGTAATCTGGACCTGCGGCCATAGCGTTATCAAGCGTTGTCCTGAAAAGCGACGAAGCGTTCACGGAAGAAGAGTTACTCGACAACCATTGGTCGTGATGGCGATAGATTGAAACGTTGCGGGTCACGCACCGCTCAAGATCGCTCAATCGGCGGCGGGCCATCACAGCACCTCTTCGGCGGAGGCGACCTCCTCGATAATCAGGTTAATCGACTTTCGAGCGACCCGAAAAAGAGCACCATCTGCTCGAAGTACGACGAGAAAATCGCCGTCGTCCGGCCTCCGCAATCCGCGTATAACGCGGGTTCGACCGTCGAGCCCGTCGCTATAGACAATCTTGCATTTTTTGTTCGATATCTCTTTTCCCGCTTCTCTTCCTTCTTTTATCATTCATTTCCTCATCTTCGATTTCTCTATTATCGGGCGCGACCCAGCGTCGCCCGCCCTCTTCACATTCGATTCGAATAATCGTCGATTTGGCAAACACGATCGTGCTGCCATCGCGTCGATCAAGAATTAGAAAATTAGACCCGTCGTCTGGTCGTAGACAACCTCGAACGCTCCGCGTGATTTGGTCGTCGAGATAAACAACTCGATCCTCTTGCTCCATGCTCATTCTCTACCGTGCTGGCTATCGTTCCGAATGCGGGCTCGTGTCGCACACCAAAAGACGTTACCGAACCCGAACTTGAACCTACGGAGGGTCATACGTTGTCTTCGGGCATATCGGTTGGGTGTGCAAGTAGCCACTTTTCTCGAATCTACGAATCTAAGAAATGCCGGAACCTCGACCCTTTAATTAGGATTCTGGATGTTCCACCGGGGAGGTCCGCGCCTGCCGCCAGTAATTCCGTAGCTAATGCCGCTGTTATCCAAGAATCGACTACACGTGAATCGCGCCCAAGCTCGCAATTTATGATGACGCTGGCCAGCTCTCCTCGGGTTAGGTCCGACCGACCGTCCTTCTCAATTGCGACGGCAATTTGGTGCATGCCACCCATTGTCTTAACTCTTCGATCCTTCTTTGCTTTCAATGCGTCGCGCTCCCGCCTGAGAGCTTCGCACTCGGCTTGCATTTTTGCCGTCTCTGCCTTTATCTCCTCCAACGTCTTCTCATTTTTATTCATGTTACTGCCCTTCCACTCTGAGCTTCCCTGAGTTGGTCGTGCCTGATGCAAGCGTGATAGTTACTATCCCGCCCGATGCTGTCGCGGGCACAAAAGTCGTGAGATAGCCGTCCCAGACGAATGCGCTCACAACGACCGCGAATCCCGAGTTCACGATACCGCCCGTGCACTGAGTGCCTGTACCCGACCACGTCCAATTCTGAACGCGGTGATTCCCCGTAACATACTCATTCTCTTTCGTTGCTGTCCATGTCGAATCCGTTGTCATGATTTACCTCGAAATGTGTTATGCGAACCCTTTCGCACCTTCCCCCCTAGTGATTCCGAATCGCAAAACCGTGCTATTTAAAACACACACACCCATCTTCTTTGGCCAGAGTTTATTCTTGCAAATTAGAGACGAATTTTTATCGTGTAAAAATTATGCTTCCGTCTTCTCGCGGAAGCGCATCCCGATTACATAGTCCCGAAAGACTCCAAATTCTGACCGATCTAAGCCCTCCTCCAATCTATGCATATGCATCATAACTAACTAACTAACGATTGACTCCTCTACTCTCTCTCTCTCTCTGGGAGAAACTGAGTATTCTTGACTAAGGAACCGAGCAATCATAGTTAAGAATTGAATTCATAGGGGGAATTCATATGCATAGAATCGAGGCATGATTATCAAACCCTCAATATCATGCGTATCAATTCCCGGACGGGTCCGCATCGCCGATCGCGGCGCCAATCCCGGATAATCTTTTTTATCATTGATTGAGCCGCTGGCTAAGTCCTCGAAATCAGATTTGCCCATCATTGGAAATCTTGCTAATGGGAAATGAAGCTATCCAGTATCGTTTTCTTTCGTCTCTTCGCCCTTCAAGTAGCGCTTCAATTCCTCGCGGGTGAAGCGATCTTTATGGGGGCAGTTGACGCACCTCTTCTCGATTGATCTGCCGTCGATCACGACGGGCTTCGCGTCCTGCATTTCCTTTTCAATGCCGAGCCATCTCCCAACATCAACAATCGTTTGTCTCATCTCCCTAAGATAAGCGCCCGCTAACTGAGGATCGTCGTCCTTGAGCGCCCTATACTGCTTCTCCGCCTCAGCGAGCACTTCGCACATCTTTCCGGTTGCCATATCTTTGGTTATTTCTTTGAGTCGCGCTTGAGCCTCAGGAAGTGCCGCCACGACGAGTTGCGCCGTCGCCCTCCCCCCGTCATATTGTATCACTTGTTCCACTGCCGTTTCATGCTTTGCTATGTAACGCTGGATTGACCCGAGACTCAATCCGAAGCGTTTCGCTAGGTCTCTGCGACTCGGCCTCGGTGTTTCGGTCAGGTATGCCTTTAGGATTTGCTCGCCGATCTCTGGGGTTATTTTGGTTTTGGGGTCGTAACGGTGCTTTTGCTCATCTGTCATCATATTTCAGCTCCTTTTCTCCTATCCTGCTCAAAATGGTTGAGAAGGGGTTTGGAAGGGGTTTTTCGGGGAATCTAAGGTATTGCTTCAAGACGACTGGCTCAGATTTATACCTGATTAGAGCGCGTGCAAATATTGTTGCCACGACCTAAAACACCGGCTCCGGCGGAAAAACATCAATATTCCAAGCCCATTACCACCCTGAATCCGGAGTGATGTCAATCATGATCGTGATCGGTGGGTCATCGTCCCCTAAGCTATCTGCGTCCCTGGCCAACGAACTTGGCGCGACACTGGCAAAGACTGATATCAAGCGCTTCCCCGACGGAGAGGGATATGTTCGCGTCCTAGATCCGCTGGACGGGCAGGACGTCGTCCTGGTCAGCAACACTTATCCGGACGAGAAGATGATCGAGACGCTGCTTCTGTGCGACGCGATCGAGGAGTTCGAATACAAGCGTTTCACCCTAGTCATACCGTATTTCGGATACTCGCGCCAGGACAAGCAGTTCAACCCAGGCGAACCGATTAGCGCCCGCGCGATGGTGAGGGCACTGGAAGTCTACCCCGATATGGTCTTGACCGTCGACATCCACGCCGACTCGACCATCGAATGGTTCGAGACGTGCGACGCGAAGAACGTCTCCGCCCACCTGGAGATCGCCAACAAGCTGAAGGAGATCGGCGTCGACTTCATCGTCTCCCCCGACGAGGGCAGGATCCGGACCGCTGAGAAGGTCTCCAAAGACGTCGGCGTGCCGTGCGACTACCTCGTGAAGGACAGGATCGACGGCAACATCGTCAGGATGGAGCCGAAGTCGATCGATGTGTCCGGCAAGCGCGTCGCAATCGTCGACGACATCATATCGACCGGCGGGACAATAATCAAAGCATCCAACGAACTGAAGAAGCTCGGGGCTGCGAGCGTCATCGCCGCGTGCACCCACGGTCTGTTCGCGAACAACGCCCTCGACAGGCTCGGCATGTGCTGCGACAACGTCATTTCATCCGATACCATCGAGAATCAGACGACGGTCTTCTCGGTGG
>Ga0315293_10000830_pt1 | contig 29315 bp, 24 predicted proteins | sample YL17G13_20_MG_FD_203071 | JGI IMG/M metagenome (GOLD analysis project Ga0315293, IMG submission 203071) | Sediment microbial communities from Yellowstone Lake, YNP, Wyoming, USA - YL17G13_20 | ecosystem: Environmental > Aquatic > Freshwater > Lake > Sediment | place: USA: Wyoming | collected... | reverse complement strand
TGGGCATCGTGTTGGTGCCATCGGTCACACGAACCGGCCAGTACCCAGACAGAACCGCAGCCGTACCTTGTGCGGCCGTGACGGTTCCAGAGACCGGCACCGCTCCTTGATCAGAAGCGATAACTACCGGGAGAGAATTCGCTGAAGTCTTGGACCCCACCGTGGGAGCCGTAGAACCGAGCCAGGCCCCGACATTCTCGTCTAGCCGACCGCCCACGAGTGCAGCGGGGAGCTGCCCGGTCTTGGCTGCATCGTAGAATGCGGCACCATCACTCAGTCGTGTCGCCCACGGTGCTGCCGCACCAGCAGCAGTGCTTTGAATCGCATTGACGTTGAGCTTGCCTGTAGAGTCTCCACTTGCCGACTGAACCAGCGTGCCGTCATCCACCATCATCAAGGTACCGGTGGCAGTCCCACGAACAGCACCGTCTGCGTACTGAGTGCCACCACCAAAGGTGTCTACGAATGACCCAGTTGAGTTAACGACCTGGACATACCCAGCACCGTAGTTGGTTCCTCTCTGAGCAACCCAGTCACCATCAGTTCCCGTGATCGTTGCCGGTGTATCAGCACGAACCAGTACCTTAGAAGTTCCAGTAGGATCTGCTGGAGCAGCAACATCTTCTGTGTACTGAGTGCCGCCGCCGAAGCTGGTAATTGGATCGCCATTGGTATCTGGGATCGTGACCCAGAGCGCACCCTTAGAGCTGGCTCTTACCTGGGTCCAATCTCCTTCGACTTCCGACAGGGTTGAGAGCTGGTCATCTCGTTCCGCCACCAGGGTAGGACCAACCGGATCGGCAGGAGCGGGGTCGTTTACCGTGTACTGCGTCCCACCACCGAAGCTCGTGATCTGATTGCCAGCCGCATCGTAGATCGCAACATCAACAGGCTGGTGGTTCGCTCCAGAAGCCGTGCTGGTTACATCGGCGGCTGTGGTCGAGCCCTTGGCACCACCCCGAATGATCGCCTTTTGCGTTCCGCCTGTGAGCGTGGCATCTAGAGCGAGAGAGCCGCTGGTACCGATGTTCGCCGTCACGGTTCCAGAAACCGGCTGCGTAACGGCGCTTCCATCGACCTTGAGGGCCAAGGCAGCCGTCACCGCAGCGGTGTTCGTTCCGTCGTTCAGTTTGGTCGTTTGCGACCCAAGCGTGGTCTGGTTCGCTGAGGTAGCGGCACCCGAAGGCAGGGGCAGCGAGGCTGCCGAGATCGCAACTGCTCCTTGGTCAGACGCGATGACAACAGGGACCGAGTTAGCCGAGGTCTTGGAACCCACGGTCGGGGCCGTTGAGCCCAACCAAGCGCCTACGTTCTCATCGAGCCTGCCACCGACAAGAGCCGCTGGGAGCTGACTCGTGGCCGCATCAACAGTCAATGCGCCGGACGGGTTCACCTTCACATCGACGAAGGCGCCACCACCTGCGGTGGTCTTGCCCATGATAGCCGTCTTGCCGAGCGTTACGTCTGTTTCTCCCGATGGCACATCGGCAAGACGAATCGTGCCATGTCTAATGATGACAGGGTGCAGGATGGTCTGAAGCCTGAGTACGGTCTGGGTCACACCGCCATTGGTCAGCACGACCCTGAAGTACCGGGCACGGGGTCCAACCAAGTAAGACGAAGCTACGCTCGCAGCCAGCGTGAAACTGAGCGTCTCGTCCCAGTTCGTGTTGTCCTGTGACCACTGGAGTTGCATCCCATCGGTCGCACTGACCTGATCTGTGAAAACCTGGATGCCGATTCCTGCGTAGTCCTTGACCTCTACACCGGTACCGGTGAACGTGGTCACATTCGCCAGTGGTGTCGTCGAGCTGTTACCAGCGTTGAGCACGCCAGTTCCGATCACCGGCTGAACCACCGCAGAGCCATCGACCTTCAGCGCCGTACCAACGACCGCAACCGTGCTGGTCCCGTCGTTGATCTTTGTCGTCTGGCTGCCCAGCGTGGTCTGGTTCGCTGCTGTAGCGGCACCCGTGGGCAACGGAGCTGATGCGAGCGAAACCGGCTGAGTCGTGGTTCCGGTCGGGTCGGTCCTGACCGGAGCTGCCCCAGTACCGAGTACCGAGGTGCCGTCCGTCATCTTGACCGGCCAGCCCCCCGAGAGAGCCGCTGCTGTCCCCTGGTCCACAGACGTGCCACCGCTGGCTCCGCCTTGGCCCAGCGTGGCGTAGACCCCAGTGAAGCTCGGCGTGCCACCCGTCACTGTCCAAGAGACCTTGATGGCACCGCCCTTCACACCCGAGAGCGTGACCGTCTGGATACCGATGGCGCTGATGACCGTGCTGGAAGCGGTAGAACCGAAGACAGTCGTGTTGTCTCCAGGATCTATCTCTTGCAGCATGTACTGAAGCGTCGGAGTCGTGCCGGTAGGACTCACCGTCACGTCGATGATGAGCGTGACCGCTCCAGCACCGAAACCGGAGAACACAGCGGACCCGCTCGCCGTGAGCGTCGCGTTGTTCTGGGCCATCTGCGACCCAGGGTTGACGATGGTTGGAACTGGCTGTTCTGGGAACGTATTCATCAGTCCTTGCCTGTGATCGAAGCCGTGATGGTCCTGGCCGCACTCGACTGCAACCGGATGTACCTGGCACCAATGGTCAGGTTCAGCGCGAAGTCACCACCGCCTCCACCGACCACTACGGTCGCGGCCGTGTAGAAGTCCGTGTCGTTCTGCGAGACTTGAAGCGAGATCGTGGTGTTTCCGTTGCTGGTACCGAACGCACTGATGTGGGGGGTGTACTGGCAGTCGATAGAAGCGGAGTTTCCACCAGCTGCCACCGCCGCTGCGCTCCATGCGTTTGCGTGAGCCCCGACCACATTGACCGGCAGAGCGCCTTGGTCCGAGGCCAGGATGGTCGGTAACGAGTTCGCTGCCGTCTTCTGTCCAACGGTCGGAGCCGTAGATCCTAGCCAGGCCCCCACATTCGTATCGAGTCTCCCGCCTACCAGAGCAGCTGGGAGCTGGGGAGAGTCCACCGTGAGCGACGCACCGTTGTCATCGACCGACAGCAGACCCGTCGAATCACTTGCCACTGTGACCCGCAGCGCCGTCGCCTCCGTTCCACCGCCTGCCGTAGACAGCGGGGCCGGAACCGTCAGGACATCGACGTCACCGATGTTGTTGGTACCGGTCGGAAGCGCGGCACCAACCACAACATCTAGTCTCCCACCAGACAATGCAGCGGGAAGCTGCCCCGTCTTGGTGGCGTCGTAGAACGCAGCACCATCACTGAGACGATTCGAGAACGGAGCAGCAGCTGTGGTTCGATCTGAGGCACGCGTTGCCAACGTAGCTTCAGTTGCCGCTCCAGTAGGTAGCGGAAGTGAGGCAGCACTGATCGGCACCGCACTCTGGTCACTCGCGATAACGATGGGCGTGCTGGCCGCCATCGTCTTCTGCCCCAACGTGTTGATCCGACCCGTGAACGTGGCGTCGGCCAGACGAGTCGCAAGAGTCGCTTCTGTTGCAGCCCCGGCTGGGAGCGGTAGAGCCGCTGCACTGATAGGCTGTGTAACTGCCGAACCATCAACCTTAAGAGCGTTGGCAACCGTAACAGTAGCGTCATTTATGCCATCGGTGATCTTGGTCTTCTGAGTCCCGGACGTGAGCGTGGCGTCCAGAGCAAGAGCACCACTGGTGCCAATGTTGGCCGTGACCGTACCGGAGACAGGAACGGCCGACTGGTCAGATGCGATGACAATAGGCGTGCTCGCCACCATCGCCTTCTGCCCAAGCGTGTTGATCCTGGCCGTGAATGTCGCGTCAGCCAACCGAGTCGCAAGCGTTGCCTCAGTCGCCGCTCCAGCAGGCAGGGGCAACGACGCCGCACTCACCGGCTGTGTAACGGCACTTCCGTCTACCTTCAGGGCGTTCGCAAGCGTGACCGCGACGGTCGTTGTGCCGTCATTGATCTTGGTGGTCTGCGAACCAAGTGTCGTTTGATTGGCAGCGGTAGCGGCCCCAGACGGAAGCGGGAGCGATACTGCCGACACGGGCTGTGTCGTCGTGCCAGTGGGATCAGTACGTACTGGATCTGTCCCAGTACCGAGGACGCTCACCCCGTCCGTGATCTTGACGGGCCACCCACCCGCCAGAGCCCCAGCCGTGCCCTGGTTGGCCGTGACCGTCCCCATCGCGGTAGAAGCGGCGGCAGGCGAGATGGGCTGGTAGAACGTCTGGAGCCGGAACGAGGTCTGCGGCGTCGCACCGTTGACATACCGGACCCGCACGAACTGAGCCGGGGGTGCAAGACTCTGCGAGTTGGCCGTACTGGCACTCACCACATAGCTGTTGGACTTGTCCCAGTTCACTCCATCGACTGAGAACTCGACGAATAGAGTCCCGGCCTGGTCGGTAAACGCGAAGACGTTAACAGCCGCGTAGACCGAAACATCCTCGGCTCGACCCGTGAACGTCCCGGCAGCACCAAGCGCAGTCGTGCTGCTGTTCGCAGCATCGACAAACGCATTTTGACTTACGGTCGCGACAGACATCTATCACCTCTGCGCGAACGACTGGAACATCTCGACGGCGGTGTTTCTCAACGTAAAGACGAGTGCAACTTTGGTGTTGCCATCGACGTACCCGAGGGCGGCCATCTTTCCTCCGACCACGGCAGCGCCTTGAGCAAACCGAAGGAAAGCCCAGGGCTCCAGCACACGGTTCTTGGCGTCGAACCGGTAGAAGTTCTGGGTACCGGACTGGTTGATGTAGGCGTAGTCGGAGAACGGATCGTTCGCACAACAGGTGCCGGTCGTGAACGTGGGGCCAGAGCCGCCGTAGGGAATCGCACCGGTCCAAGATCCAGTAGCTGCTCCTGCGATGTCGAACAGGTCCAGTGTCGAGACGGCTCCACCACGAAACGAGAAGAGGAACGAGAAGCGGGCGTTCTTGTCGGCGTCGAGCGGAGACTCGCATGACAAGAAGCTGGAGCAACCAGCAGCCATGACAGCGGGCCTCACCGCATAGGTTGCGGTGCTCCAGGAGTCAGCGGCCTGACCACCGGCAATCGCATCTTGGGCGTAGGTGTGCGTGTTGGCACTGGCGCTCGACCAGAGCAATATCTCGTTCGAGAACTCGATCACGTACTGAGCCGTTGCACTGGGCGTCGTCGTCCAGGCCGGTACCGTGTAGACCGGGCTGGCTCCTGCGGTATGGCTCGTGATCTTCCTGCGCTGTCCAGTGGCCGCTGGTGTCGTGGTGTCCTGAACGATTCGGATCTGAAAGTTGCGGTACTCGTTGACCAGCACGGCCGCATCACCGCTGGCAGCCTGCCCAGTCAGGGAGGTAGCACCCGAAGCTGTAGCTGTCAGAGCACGGCCCGCAATACCACCGGCTCCAGTCCCGAGCAGGAACCCCTCACCAGGCGCACTGGTATTCGGCACGTACAACTCGTCCATCACGATGAAGCTGCAATCGGTGCTGATCGTGGCGGGCAAGTTCGTGATCGAAAGGTTGCCCGAGTATGCGTTGGACGCGATGTCGTACGCTTTGAACTGTCCGGCAGCAGCCACGCCAGCTCCCAGCAGGTAGACACGACCGGACAGAACCTCAAAGTTATCGCTGGTTGCGGGCGTGAAGCTGAGTGCGGAGGCGAGACGAACCGTCGTGTTACCACCGGACGGGTTCGTGTTGGCGATGATCAACCGTTCCTCGGTCTTGCCCGCACTGGCACCTGTGGCGTTTCCGATCACTCGAATCAAGTAGCCGCGACCATCACCACGGTTCGCCAGCGTGTTCGGCCCGAGCGTGCCGGGGAACGAAGCGGTGGGCACAACCAGAGTGGTTGAAGTACTGCCTGCTGCCAGAACACCACGAGGACCACGAGCCGGGGCCACAACACTACCGGCTCCAGCACCGAAGGTACCTGCGAGGGTCGGCGTCGTCAGAGCGGTCCAGCCGTCGTTCTTAGGGCTGTACTTGTTGAAGATCGCGTTCGACACGAGCTGGAAGACTGCTGGGATTCGATCTTCGGAGCCACGCATGTCGCTACAGATCGAAATACCGGCGGCCGAAGCGTTCGGCGCCACTGCGGTGGGACGCCAGTCGGGGAGGTCGAGCAGATCTTTGAAGTTCAGTACGGTCGGCATGATCAGCTAATCCTTGAGCGAACGTTTTCAGCCCACATGGTTCGCTCCGTAGCGTAGAGCAACGTTGCTTTCGCGTCGAAACCGGCAAGCTGGTTCAGAGACGTCACAGCAGCAACAGTCGTAACTGTGGTCACGGTGGTCACGGTAGTAACAGTCGTGACCGTGGCAAGGGTCTGAGCCGCGTTGATGTCGATGGCGGCACGGAGACGACCGGTCGAGGGGTCTACCGCCATACCCAAGGCACGCTGGAGCGGACGCAGATTGACCTTAATCGATTCTGCTATGTCAGACAGCTCAGTCTGAAGCTCACCCGCTGATGTAACCGTTGCCTTGCGCCAAGGCGCGGCTCCATCAGAGATGGCAAGGCTGTTGTTGCCAGTATCGGACAGGGCCAACGCCATCGACGCATCGGTTGGCGGACTGGCTGGCGGGGCAACTCCGTTGATTAGGTGCATCCGGATCGGAAGCACCTGCTGACCCAGCAGGGGGAAGCTCGACGACGCCACCGGCACTTCTAGGCTGTCCAGGTACCAGAAGATGAGGTCGGCTCGAACCACGCAGGCATAGCGGTGCAACGTTCCATCGCTGGGCCGAGACAGGACCGACACGATGGTCCTGACCCCGCTGGCGTAGTACACGGCGTTGAGCGCACCGGTCGTGTCTTGCTCGAAGCCAATCGCGTCTTGAAGCGGAGTCGCAGCGGCCCACACGGTTGGAGCCGTACCAAAGCCCCAGAACTGATGCGCGTTGGTCAGGGCCACCGCATCGAGCTGCTTCACCATACCGAACAGAAGGAACGAAGTACCGAGCGGTGGGAACGTAGGCTGCGACGATATGGCCGCACCGTTACCTGCAACCGTGCCGGTCCCGAGAGTTAGCAGGCTGTTGCCCTGCGTGATCGTCCCAGACCCCACACGGGTCAGGGTCCAGCGCGTTGTCGTATCGACCGTGGTCCCATCGAACGCATCGGTGAAGAGAACACCTGCCTCCGTGCTGGTCCGAAGTGTCCCGTACGGGGAGACGAAGGCGTTCAGACCAGCGGCAGCGGCAAGCGGACTCGTGATCGCGTGGTATTGGGTACCCCCCGCATCGACCTTTGGGGCTCGAAGCAGGCCAGAGCCATCACGACCCCCCATGAGCTGGGCAATGGTCGGAACTGCCGCACCAGTCGATCCATCGGCAGCATCGATCGTGTTGAGCTGACCCGCCGCAGAAACGACGGCCGTATTGGTGCCATCGTTGATCTTGGTTGTTTGAGACCCAAGTGTCGTCTGATTAGCAGATGTAGCCGCACCACTGGGTAGTGGCAGCGACGCCACCGATACCGCTACGGCCCCTTGGTCACTAGCGATAACAACCGGAACTGAATCTGCGCTGGTCTTAGACCCAACGGTCGGTGCTGTACTACCGAGCCAAGCCCCTACGTTCTCATCAAGTCTTCCACCCACAAGGGCAGCAGGCAACTGACCAGTCTTGGTCGCGTCATAGAAGGCCGCACCGTCACTCAACCGAGTGGCGTGGGGGCTCGCTGCAGTAACGTGTTCCTGCGCGGCTCCAGTGGGTAGTGGAAGACTTGCCGCACTGATGGGCTGTGTTACCGCACTGCCGTCGACCTTGAGCGCACTAGCACCAGTGACTGTGGCGGTGTTGGTGCCATCATTTATCTTCGTGGTTTGGTTGCCAAGAGTAGTCTGGTTTGCAGCAGTGGCCGCTCCCGTTGGCAATGGAAGCGAAGCAACGCTGACCGGGACTGCCGATTGGTCTGATGCGATGACAATGGGGGCACTCGCCGCCATCACAGCTTGACCAAGCACACCCAGCCGAGCCGTAAGTGTGGCGTCTAGTGCAAGACCGCCAGGTGTCCCAATGTTGGCGGTGACGGTCCCAGATACCGGTTGTGTTACAGCAGACCCATCAACCTTCAAGGCTGATGCGCCCGTAACAGCCGCAGTATTAGTGCCGTCGTTTATCTTACTAGTCTGGCTGCCTAGTGTCGTTTGATTGAGAGCAGTAGCAGCACCCGTAGGTAAGGGCAGTGAGGCGGCACTGACCGGTTGGGTAACAGCACTACCATCAACCTTGACAGCGTTCGCTACAGTAACTGCGGCTACGGTAGTGCCATCAGTGATCTTGACTGGCCACGCACCAGAAGGAGCTGCAGCTACACCCTGGTCTACTGTGGTGCCTATAGACCCACCACCACCCTGAGTCACAGTGGCATACACACCAGTAAAACTTGGTGTTACTCCACCCAGTACCCAGGAGACCTTAACCGTACCGCCCTTAACACCACTCAGCAGTACAGTCTCTATTCCGGGAGCTACTATAACGGTAGAAGAAGAGGATGAACCGAAAGTGGTGGTCTCATCTCCTGGGTCTACCTCCTGCACAGAATACTGCAGCGTAGGACCGGTACCAGTTGGGGCTGCAGTAACGTTTATAACTAGCGTTACGAACCCAGAACCTAGACCCTGAAGTACTACCGACCCGCTGACCGTTAAGGTGTCGTTGTCCTGTACAACTTGCTCACCTGGGTCAAACAGGATTGGGAATGGCTGCCCTGGTACAACCACCATGTTACACGTCCCTCGTAGCTATCGCGCCGGTAACGTTGCTACCAGTGTACGAGTACGTTATTGTCATCTGGGCGATCACGGTAATACCATTTGCAGCGTAGACCCTACGAACTTCTGTAGTCACTTTGCTGCCGATGTAAGTATAGTCTATTACCCTGTAGTTAGTGGAGTCCGCCGTGCGAACCCACTTCTCTTGCGTAACCTTGCCGCTGACTCTAGTTATCGTGTAGGTAGTACCTACGTCATTTGGCTCGTTGTCTAGTAAGAAATCTTCAATAGAAACGACACCGGTTGTGACGGCATCTAATTTGCCAGTGAACGGATTAAAGACGTACTTAGTTGCCACGTCATGTCCTAACTACACCGGTCAAGTTACCCAGGGTGTAAGTTAGGGTGAGCGTAGCTACTGTTATTGTGAGCTTCTTGTATACGACAGTAGAGATGTTAGCGCCGGAGTAGCTCAGTACCAGCTCGTCATATTCAACTGGGACCAGGCTCGTGAAATCCTTGATAGGCCATGCAGCAGCGCCTGCAGGACCCTGCGTCGCAGTGACGGAGTCTACGGCTGCAGTTAGCTTTCTGCCTATTAGGATCTTAGCCACGTTACTTCCTAGCTTCTAGCGCCCAAATGCTAAGACCGAGTATACCAGCAGAGCTGGCCAAACCGAGGAAGATGCCAAAATCCCTGGTCTTGTACCAGTGGGGGTTCCGGAGCTCCTCCTCAGCCGACAGGCGAGCCTTCTCAGCTCGCTCTAGGCGTACCAGGAGGTCTTTCTCCACCGTAGCCGATCTAGTCTTCTCAATACCTAGTACTTTATCCTTGTAGGTGGTCTCTACCGCGCACACATGCTGGGCTTGCTCTACGTCAGCTTTAAGACGGTACTTATACTGTTGGAGCCAGAAGCCCCAGCGTAACGCAGTATCATTAGAGAACAGCTGCCCGTCTATAGGAGCTGAGTCGCTCTTGTGTATGACCAATATCTTGTCATCACCAGGAGGAATAGTAGTGATGGGCGGAGTCTGAGCTGCCGCCTGAGTGGTAATCAAGAGTACTGCTAGTAGCGACTTAAGCTGCATGTGCCCTCTCCAATAGTTCTAGGGTTTGTAGCGCAGCTAGCTTCTCAGCTGGTTCTAACCCCAACATAGCCTTCATCATGTTGGTTCTGATGGTGACCATGCCCTTGAGGTACTTAGCTGGGATATGGTCCGTATAGGCTTTCTTGGCGGCGGCCTTACTGCCAAAGCCTAGGAAGACCTTGTACTCATCAAAGCTACCATCATCCTTCTTCTGAATAGCCCAGTAGCTCTCCTGGTCATTCTTATCCGGGCCTATGAAGACATCTACGCCGTCACCATCCCCACCCTTGGTCTTAGGAATGAAGCCATAGTCAAACAGGTAGGTTCTAGCCCAAGGCTTACCTGTTTTGGACTTACCTGTTTGTACAAAACCCTTAGGTCGGTCCAACCGTATCTTCATCCCCTGGAAGTCGACTGTCTTCATAGCAACCTTTGTCTCGTCTGGCTGCATTACTTGTTGAGCTGCATTAGCTACGTACGGAGCTGCTTTTGTAGCACCGTAGGTGGCACCGCCAGCTGCTAACGCACCAGCACCAGCTACTGTAGGACTCCACTTACCTGTGAGGGCCTTGTGCAACTTAAAGCCAGCAAGTGGGTCTGCCTCTGGTAATAGCAGGCCACTACCACCACCTGGGTTAGATTCTATTAAGGTGTAACCACCACCCTCCAAAGGAGCTACGTCCATGTTGAACGCACGTGCTCTGTGTGACTTAGGAAGTTTGTTTATGACCCCCTGAGCGAAGTCAGTTGCACCCTGTAACTTGTCCCTATCAAGAACATGCATAAGTGGATCGTACCTAGATACCGACATACCAGGCAGAGCTACCCCGCCCCTAACATGAACTCTAACTTCCTTGGTGGGTGCATTACCCAGCAGGTTAGGCAACGCAGCCCGTAGACCAGTACTACGAGCTAACGGGGCCTTCTGTTGAACCATAACAGACGCAGGATTCTTGGCTGCCATGTCCAGCACTCGACCAGAGTACCCAGGAAGCTGGCGAAGTTTCTTGAAGTCTGTCTCGTAGTCGTCACCAGCTGCCCGGACAGTCTCTTTAGTACCGCTACTACGATACTCATTTAACAGCTCATTAAAATCGTGATGCTCCTGTGGAAACATCCCAGCACTCTGCACACCCACGTTCTCTTTCATTAAGAAGCCCTGTGGGTACTTTGTGCGTAGATGCTCCTGCACGCGGGACAAAGCAGCTTCACTCTTAGTGGGGTCTGACAGATGCCTACGAGGTATCTTCAGTTCTTTTAATGTGTCAGCAAGACTCTCGCTGGGTGACATTGACCCAGGTGCGTGCTTATTAAAGTACCGGTACTCGTTGATTTTCTTTCCTAGATTTTCTACGTACTTGCCATCTATGCCTACGTCGACCTTGCCTTTTAGAACATGCCTACTATCCCCCCAGTGATGAGCCACACCCGGCACAACTGTTTTAGGATCGTTCCAGTACGAAACAGGAGCGTCATAGCGCACCCGGTCAACCACCTGCTGCAATACCCCAGGTCTATCATTGGCTACCATCCGATGCAGCCCGTGCTCAGCTCCTACCCGCTGTATGTCACGTAATGACTTTACCTTACTAAACGTAGGTCTGCGTAAAGCTCCATAGGCTAAGCCGCCAGCAGTAACTGCCGCTGCTGCGGGTAATAGCCTACCTGCGACAGTTGGTTGTTGCGGAACTTCTTCAGTAGTACCCACAGTGGGTAGCGTATTGGCCATCTTCTTGAACTCCGCTACCAACTTAGTGTGGTTAGATTTAGCTAGGTCTACTGGCTTCGTCGATTCCAACGACTGCTTAGCAAACACATGAGAGGGGTAAGCTGCAGCTATTAAAGTAGAGCAGATAAACTCTGGCTTTAACCGCGCCTCCATCCTCTTCTTAGTCTCGTCGCCACTGGCCTTTCGAGCTACTAGAGAACCTACTAAGTCAGTTAGCGAGAACCCTTTACCTAGGGCACTTCGCACAAAGCGTACAGCATCTTTACGTACTTCTGGGTCTGCCTTTACCCTGTAGGCCTTGTAGTCATAGAGTTCCTTGAACTCCTTAAGAGGGAACGTCGTGACCCCTGCCTTAGGCAACGCTCGATGCGCATGGACTACTTGCCCACCACCAACGTACATGGCGGCATGCCCATAGGGGGTCCCTTGTACCTTCTCTATCACGCTGGCTGTAAGCCAGTCGGATGGCCCAGTATGAGCTCTACGGTGTCCTAGTAGGATATCACCGGGTTCAAGAGTACCGGACTCATTCTTGGTGGCCACTGTAGGAGAGTACCAAAGAATACCGTGTAACAGCTATCCCTTACGAATGTCTTTGCCCACTGAAGCTAGGAAGGAGTTGACCTCTTCAGGCTTGTCCTTGAGCTCCTCGTATTTGTTCTCTTGCGCCTGCACAGCCTTGTGTACAGCGTCGGAATGAACACCGTCTACGAGAGTAATCTCCGCGTCCTTAGCCCGTGCGGCGTTGGCCAGGTCTAGAGATGCCTTGTCAGAGGCGGCCTGTATCCCCTTGGCGGCTCCTAAGAGCTCTGGGGCTACCACGTCTGGTGGTTTCTTGGCGCTCAGTCTCCCCAAGACCCAAAGCAAGACACCAACCGGAAGTATCAACCACTTCCAGTTGGCGCGTAGCCACACCCACGCTTTGATAGCCCAGACTGATAACGTCATGCAGCTGACTGCGGTGGTTCCGAGCCTCCGGCTGGTTCTGTGATACCGGCCTTAGCCATAAGTGCCTTCTTGACGCCCTTGTAGACGGTCCCTGAGAACCAACCTACTCCGCAGGCTAGGAGAGCCCTATCCTTCGTTGGCAGGTCACCAAAGAGGAAGATGCTAGGCCAGAAGGCAAAGCCAGCTCCTGCCAAAACCGGCAGGGCATATAGGACAACCTCGTTCCACCACATGGCTGTCTTGCTGCCGTACATGGCAGCGTTGTCCATCTCAGAGGCCTTCTTCTTGAAGTCGGGACGCGCTGTCTCAACTACCCTACGGAAGATGTGCGTGATGGCGTAGATTGCCACAGCCAGCACTAGTGTGCCGGGGCGGAAGATCATTTCTATTAGCTCTTGCATGATTATTCAGTGCCAACCTATGTTACCACCACCACGATCTGACCATATCAGATCAACTATACCAGAGCTTACCCCTAACACGGCTAAGGGCATAGTTGTATGGTAGGTAAGTGCACCACCGCTTTGGTTCACTAAGAAATGCGCTAGGCTCGTAGAGTAGTTAATTAAGCGTATTCTAGTGCCTATAAGTGTCGCGTCGTTAAGCTTATACGAGTGAGTCCCCACAAGATCACCCCGCATAATGATAGTACTGGCGTCGCCTACACTATACGTATAGTCCAACTCAGGGGCATACGCTACAAGTTCCCTAACGTAACCACCATCAGCAAACTCAACTGCACCTCTAAGATAGGTATGCCCTAAATTGGTAGTGAAGTTGATCTCATTAAAATGAGCTTGAGCAAAGTTTAGGTAGGCCGTAAGAACATCACCAGAGTCCCTAAGTTCTACGGAACAATCATGTACGTTAAGACTACCAGTTATCTTTGGGTCGATTAGTTTTGCAGATCTAAACGTGGGCATCTCTTACTCCTCAACTCACAGGTAGATAGTCTTATCAACATAGTACAAGGCCCCACCAAAACCATCCGATATCGTATGGCATATGTACTTCGTGATCGCACCTACTCCTGGTTCTAACACACGATCAGCAACGGTATCGCTGAACTTGAAACGCGCATCGAAAGTACACGTGAAGCCACCAACACCAGCCTGTATAAAGAATAACTCGAAATGCTGGCCAGCAAGCACCGGGATACCACCGAACCCATTGTCCACAGTCAGGCTGGAGATACTGCCCCCAAGTAGTATCTGGATAGTAGCCCCTGAGGACAAATCTATAACAAGGGGTAACGGTGGACCTGGGAATACTGTTATGCTTCGAACTACCGTAGTAAACCCTGTGGCTACTACGCTACCATCGCCAGTTAGCTGACCCTTCGCAACATGCTTACCACCAGCCCCTGGGAACGTGTCATTAAAACCTCCCCATTTGAGGGCTGCCGTACTCGTGTCCGTACCAAAGTAGTCTATGTGCGGTTTTGCAGCAAAGAACTCAGCTGCCTTAGCAGATATCTCTGAGGCAGCACTAGTGAGACGTACCGGGGACATACAGCTAAAGCTATCCCACGATACTGGTGTGGCATCCCCGGTTTGTACCTCTTGAAAATGTGCCGCTCCACCACCTTGCTGAAACTGCATACTCATCCAGCGGAAAGATGTAACCGCAGTATCCCCAGCAAAGGCAGTAGTGGGCACTGAACCACCTAATGTTCTTACCTTAGCCTTACGCGAGTCACCAGCATCTAGCGCGACAATGACGTAGGTATATACCGTTCCTGCTACTGTGATCTCTATTAGATCATAGCCCTGCGACACAGCAGTCTTACCACCAGTGTAAAAAAACTGCCCAACCGGTAGCCGGATGATGTCTTGCCCCAGACCAGTGTAGTTGACAACACCACCAGCTACCCCAGGCTGTACGTAGGTCTTAGCAGTAGCTATTGCCCCAGAAAAGTCATGTGGCCACACACTCAAGAATGAGGAAGCGCCTAGTATAGCTCCCGTCTCGTTCTGTAAGTTACCCTGTAGGTTACGCCTAGAGCTATAAGCTACGAAGCCAGTGGCAGACTTGTCCGGCGTAGCTACAGCAATTGCGTTACCACGGGAACCACCATGTCTAGTGATCCAGTGGGCATTGATAGGGTCTACGTAAGCTGCTGCTCCAGAGGTGGTTAAGACTTCAGGGGCAACTCCGTCACGGTTAATAACGGCTCCAGCACCTGCTGTATCTAACTGAAGAGACACAGGCTCTAGCGTGCTGTGACGATAACGGCCATCCAACCCGGAGGCAGCCAGAGCAGCGACTGTCGTTGCCCAGTTAGCATCCCATGGTGCGGTAACAGTAGAGTGCAGCGTACGCAACATGCGCTGAGCATCAGCGTGTACACCAGTATCCCCCTTGATAATGTTACCGACTAGCCCACCCTTGTTGTTAAGGACCTGGTCAGCAACACTGGACTGCACACCTACGATGATATTGTAGGTACCAGGGGGTAACGTAACGTTAAGGTCAATGGACGGGTTTGTGTAGAACCCACTGAAGGTTGTACCTACTACGTTGTTAGAGGCTCCATCATGAATGAGTGTCACTACTACACGAGTACCTGCCGGGTACGCACCAGCTACCTCAACCTCGTTAAGCGTGAAGCCCAGTACGTGTACAAGGAGATCTCTATTAGGTTGGTTGTTTACCGTGCCGATACCACCTGTAAAGATAGAGCCAGTCAATGCCAATGTCGCTAGCCCAGGACCAGCAGGTACTGTTACCTGCAGTGTGGTCACACGAGGGAAGCTCTCATTGAGCTGGTCGTCCATGATCTCTTGCCCCTGAGCTAGGGCGTAGAAACCTCTGTTCGTATTAGACGCAGTAGCATCCTCACTGAAGGCAACCAAGTACGTACCCGCGTACAGACCAGAAGCTTTAAAGCCGGTATCTACCGGAGTTGGGGTAGTGCCAGTAGCGTTACCCACAGGGTCATTGATGAAGTCGTACCCAGGCAGAAACGGCCCAGGGGTGCCACGCAGGTAATAGGTAGATGGCGGAAGTGCTAACCGGTGGAATGTCATGTATTCCTCAGAACCTTATCGTCCAGTCAACCTCTAGAGAGAAGGCGCTGGTTTTAGAAAGGGAGTCAAACGTATCGTACGCTACTAGCGTGTTCTTGTAGAAGTTGGGCACAGAAGCGCTTGTGAGCAGCCCTATCTCAGAGAGAGGTACAGACAAAAACGGTGGATAGTTGAGCTCTATCTCAGAGAATACTCGTCTGAATGTTACCTGCGTGGGGATCGAGTGGTCAGCTGGAGCTTGTATCTGACCTAACCAGGTATCACCGGCAAGCCCCGGATAATTGGTAGAGCTGCCTGACAGTCGTACTGGGCGCTCTAGCGTGGTAACAGTGGGGTCAACATCCGTCTGTGTATTGGTACCTGCGTACGCAGGAGTGAGAGGAGCTACGTTGGCTGACCCAGGTTGTATGCCTACTGCTAGCTGCCTGGTACCACCGATACCAAGTCCCATGTACCTGATACGAGCGTCCTCCTCAAAGACCGGGGGGATGAACGTCTTGTACGAGATGAGCTTAGCCAGGTACTCCCGACCTAAGTTCAACCAGATGTTGTGGCCCTCTCTACGGTCCACAATCTTACCGCGCTCACGGGTAGTGAGCCGCAGGTTCTGCTTGACCTCTATAATCTCTGTAAAATGCATTAGAACGACACCGTCCAGGTTACCAGCAGAATGCTGCTGCCGTCAAAGAAGATTGTATCAAATGCATGATACGCGACCAATGTAGGAGGAGAAATAACGTAGGGGTCCCCAATGGGACTCGCTGTATCCAAGAATAACCCCACCTCAGACAACGGCGTCATAATGAACGGGCCGTAGTTAAAGTGTGGCGCTACGACAACTGTAGTTATGCGTAGTGAGCTACCTAGCCGTGTGTACGCTAAGAAACCAAAAGCATGGTCATACAGCCACCGATCTGCAGGAGCCCCTGGGTAAGCAAGAGTACCACCTGAGATACGAACTGGTCTTTCCAGCGTTTCTATCAGCGGGGTTAGTGGGTACTTATCGTTGTACTGCTTACCAGTAGTCCCGCGCGGGTCTGCACCGGCTGGATACGATGAACTTAAGGGAGGTACATCAACCTCTATAGCGTGCTGCTTGTACCCACCTATACCAAAGCCCACAGCAGCTAAGCGCTCTATCCTCTCTGGTACGTCAGGACCCATGGAGGCTAATGACATAATGTGCGCCAAGTACACATGGCCAGTCTCAGTCCATGTGTTATGCCCATGCCGTTCTTCTACAAGCTCTCCGTGCTTGTAGTGCAGAAGATGTACGTTGTCGTCTCTCACAGCGTCCTCTCAAGAGCGAGTATGATACCACCAACCGGGGTTATGTAGTCGAACGTGGGGGTTATGCCAGTGTCAGCTATCACCGCTATAAAAATGGCTGCCCACGCAGGACTAAATGGCCCACCGCTAGAAGGTCGTAGGTACACCTCTATGAGGTCGGCAGGCACTACTGGTACGGCTATAGTGAACTCACGCGTAGTATCTGGGAAGGTAGCTACGAAAGCTACGGGAGTCTGAGGTACAGTGTTTATGTGTACCACTAACTCATAGCCAGGTATAGGCCGAGCATCCGGTCCAAAGGTTGCTATAAAGTGTATCTTGGTGAGATTGCCGGTGTACCCAGATAGGTCAGACAGTATAAGTAGCCCAGGAGAGGCGGGTACTACAAAGGGGCCAATAAGCAAGTTCTGGTAGTCTGTCTGTAGGTTCTGGTCGTACGCCCATGGTGCATCGAATGGTAGAGGTATGAGCCCAGCTAGTGTTTCGATCTCTAGCGCAGTAGCTCCATCACCTGGGCATAGGTAGTTCTTGTCGAAACCCCAGGGAACGATCTCTGACAAAGGTCCTACCGGAGGAGGGCCCATACCATCAGAGTCAAACTGGTTCCAGTAGCCACCGCCACTAGCCCGTGGGTCGTCGTAGCATGTAGACCCCAAACCGTCGAACATGGTGCACACGTTGTCTTCTAGACGTAGCGTGCCCTTGTAGTGGAGTACATCAGTGATGCTGACTTCGGTGTCCCCTACTTCTTTACGTACTAAGAAGAATGGGTAGGTATACGTCGGCTTAATCTTCAGTATGAAGTTTCTGACGAAAAGCAGCGTCGGTAGGCTGAAAGCAGCGCTATCAACGCGCACCAAGAACTTGAAGAACTTGTCTGTCTCGTAGAAGATGCCCTGCTGAAGCATCCCACCAAACCAACGTGGATCTTTGACGTAGTCGATAACATCCGCACCCTTTGTGAGTGGGGCGAACTTAACGACAGAGTCCCCCATCACGTAGGGCTTACCAGTAGCTGGGTTAGTTTCTACCGCCAGCTCCTTAGGGAAGTCATACGACCTTACGATCTGAAGATTGCTTCTGTCACTTACAAGGAACCGACCTGTAGTGACAGAGAAGTCAGTTCGTATCTCGTTGATGACCCCGTCCTCTTCAGCGAATGGCAGACCCAACAAGATCTGAGTACCAACCCTGAGGTTGTGCAGCGTGGGCCCATTGAAGTACGCATACCAGAGACCTTGAACTATGGAGAGGTAGTCAGCGTTCTCATCAAGGGCAGAGAGATCGTCTAGCGTGAAGCCAGCTATCTTACCGAAGTTGGCCTCCATCAAAGGACGGTTGTCTAAGTGCGTGTACTCAGCCCAAAGACGGTTAGGCGGGTCTGCCGTCTCCCACACATCCGGGCCGCCGCTCAGACTCGTCACGAATCTGATGGAGTTCCTGCCGCGCTTCTGCTCTATGAAGTAGTCCAGATTCCTGCGCAGCACGGCCTGGTCATCAGTAATGACGATCCCCTCGTGCAGCGTGGGTACGTCTACTGTAAGAGCGTCTACTGGTATGTGCGTCCTACGAACTACCTTGGCGAGCGCTACAGTTACGTTGTTCTGTACTAGGTAGGCCCCTATCGTGTCCGGTACGAAGGGTAGATACCCAGGTAGAGCAGCGTTAGCACCCAGCGCTAGAGCTCCCACTATCAGCGAGATAGTGTTCCCATCGATATCAGTGCCTGTTACTTCGAAGTAGACGGAGTCATCTTTGGTAACTAGCCCGTTGTAGAAGTCCAGGAATTCTGATGTTACAGCACCGGAGATAGTCCAGTTGGCTGTAGCCACTAACGGTATCTGATCTTTCAGAATCACCCGTTGGTTTGGATACGGGTCTGAAGGGTGCGTTACTACCTTGGAGATACGGTACGCTTCGCCGTTTAGACAGAGGAAGTCGTCCTCCTGGATGTCTAGCGCAGAGAGCGTGCTCTCAACACGGTAACTGTTAGCGTTGATAGAAAGTCCACCAGTGCCGGATGGGTTGCTATTGGTGTCCCCAGCAGTGAACACCGGGATAGTAGAGTTAGCCCCAATAGTGAAGGGGAATGGACCACTGATACGTATCTGAGAGCTGGCTATCTCTATAACGTCTACCGTGAATAGCGGCGTTACCTGAGCAAGGGCATTTCGAATTACTAGAGCTATGTGTTCCGCAGGTACTGGGTTAGCGTGCGTGAACTGTATGACTACAGGGGCAAACAGAGGAGATGTGATCTCTAGAGAGGTACCTGCCACACCACCCGCACCAATGGTCGGGATGATGTCGGAAAGGACGCCAGACCACACGATACGTAGCGTGCTGAGCTCTGGAAGGGGCTCTGGTAGCAGCGTGTCGTAATGCAGCCAGCGCCTAGCAAAGGTCCTCTGGATGTCACGTAGGCTCTTCGAATACTCCAGCTGCCACAGCGTGTAGAGTTCAGTGGTTGCTACCTGGGCTATGGCAGACCAGAAGGTGGATATCTTCTCGCCGTCCTCCACCAGCCCCCAGAAGTTAGACAGGTAGTTAAATCCAAACTTCAGGTCAGGAGTGCACCCTCTAGGCAAGTCTGACTCAAGTACATTGATCACTACCGTGTCAGGCAGTGAGTACAGACCACCGTCGAACACAATCAGGTCGAACTTGTAGAACCCTGGCTTGTCCGGGTAGAACCCAGGAGCAACCGTGTTAGCACCACTGATACTGTTGTTGCGCAGCACCTTCCCGTTAACGTTGCCTAGAAGCTCTGGTATCAGTGGGTTCTGAATCTGTACAAAAAACCCGTTACCATCAGTACCCGTAGCTATGATCGTGTAGGCTATACCTAGGTACTGCAGCACATCGCCAGGGATGATGGGCTCAGTAGCGTTGATGTCTCCTAGAACTACAGAGTAGAACTTAACTACAAATCCTGGGAACGCAGATGTGTAGGTAATACCGTCGTCAAACTCTATGCAGAAGTTGCTAGTAGTTGGAGCATCTATCAAGCGCCAGTCATAGAGTAGATTGGCACCCTCAGGGTCAAAGCTAGCACTACCATCTAGCAGTACGATGCTACACGTACGTATGGCCTGGTCTGAGCCACTAATAGCTACTGGAGGTAGATTCGCCACCAATAACTTGGTGGACATGCAGAACTCGTGGAATACGATGTTCTCAACTAGAGAGGAGCCTCGTACGCTGATAGTTGCTCCATCAGTTACTGGACCAGCAGAAACTGAAGCCGGTATCGCTGGGAGGATAGCTCGTAGCTGCGGCCCAGTGAACGGTATATCTGACGTCCTAGTCACGTACAGGTACGTGGTGCCCGTCACGCCATCGACAGCTAGACCGAATGTGACCGTGTCACCTTCAAGTAGGTAGGCTGAACTGCCAGGTATTAACTGAGTGGCTGTGTCTACCACTATCTCGTCAGGAGATGTGGATGTATCAAAGTGCACAGACCCGGTGTACAAAACACCGGCCTTAGAGATAAACAGACCAGCTACTGGTCCAGCTGCATCAGCACCACCTACGTACGCGTGGTGGTTAACGATATCTAAGAAATCGATTGGTAGGGCATTTAACGTAACTGTCCACTCAAGAGACCAGACGTTTGGTACCGCTACCGGGATAGTGATGTACGCGTTAGTTACGGAGAGAGAGCTGAGCGGCGGTACGGTTACCGGGATGGAATAGCCGGGAGGTACGTAGGGTGTTGTGATAACACCTGGGTACACCAACAGTGACGGCATGCTGGGTGGAGACGGCCCATCATCAGCAAAGGCCAAGATGTCACAGTCACTGGGGATAATGCCGTACGCACCACCCCAGGGAACGCCACCATACGCACCTCCGCCGAATGTCACTTGCTACACCAGTTCTGCATCTGTACTATTTCTTTAATGCCGTACACGGAACTAGACCCACTTATCGCTTGGAAAGCAATAGAAGGCTACGAGGACGTTCTTCAGGCAGAGGCTAAAGGGCTCGATGCTTTTTATAGGCAGTTTAGATGCCCACGCTGCAAGGGGGAACTGCAGAAGGAGTTCGACGGACGGCACGCCTTCTCCGATTCGAACACGGCTAACCCCAGAGCTCTCCTGCGTTGCCCTAACTGCCGATTTCTCACAGAGCCTCATACGAACCTCGTGTTAGAGAGCGGTAGCCCAGCCAAGATACCGCTAGAGGCGATACCCATCCTTAAGACGGAGTAGCTCACGCCTTCCTCGTTACTGTGAGCAGATCGGCGATGAACGTAGCTAGGCGAGTGGTGGTAAGTCTATCCTGCGACCTCTGAGCCTGCACTGTGCGGTCTATGTCGTACACGATAGCTAGCAGGTCTACTGGGTTCTGTATTGAACTAGCGCCCCTGTTAGAGACTATGCGTTCTATATCGCTGACCTCTACAGCATCCTGAGGGAAGACCCCCTTGATGTAGGTCTCTATATCTGCCGTCACGATGTCAGTAGTAGAACCACCTACGTAGTTCAAATCGAACCTAACGTAGTGAGGTATCAGGTGTCTTGCTAGCGGACTCTCGTTAACAACCCGCTCGGTCTCAGCACCTATGAAGTTCTGGACATCAGCTATCAGCGTAGCACGCTCATAATTTATCTGAATGTTCTGCCCACTAATCTCCGTGGCATTCCTAGGACTGTCAGTAACACCCTGCTGCAGGATGCTGCGTGACAACCTTAGCTGAACATCTTCAGCTGTAGAGAACGTAAGGTTCTCGTTGGCTGTCACCAAGTAGTACCCATCAGACCGGTAGTTACTAGCTAGTAGCTGCTTAGCTGCGTCGATGTTCCAGGCATCTCCAGTACCCTCAGACACCAGTTCTACGTCGAAGTAGTACAGACTAGCGTCAGTCTGGTTGCCCGCCATCGTTGTTGTGGAGATGCGCTGAACACCAGACCTACGTATCTCGTAGGTGTTACGATTTGACGCTCCCAGCAAGTTTAGAGGCTTGTCAACAAAGACGTAGGTGTTGAACACCTCTAGTATCGTGTACTCACCGGCATACGGAGAGTCATTGTTCCGTATGACTGAGAAGGTGGTCCCCAGTAGTAGTCCGTTAGAGGTACCTACCTTAATGACGATAGAAGCATCACCGGTGAATTCAAGTTGGTTAGCCCCTGTTAACGCTACGTAGTTGCCACCCATAGACGCGTTAATCTGATCCACTACACTAGACATACTCACTGACCCAGGGGGATTAGTAACAGTATCTTGTATGAATGTTAACACCCTATCAGGTGCACCATTTAACGAGAAAATAAAGGTTGTGTTAGCCAGGTTCAGTACTGGGTCAACCAACACAGGTACTGTAGCTAGGTCTGCTGGGGTAGGTAGCGGAGCATACTTGATTATGAGTAGATCGTTAGGCTTGATACCACTCCTTAAGAAGTCCTGAGAGTTAGAGGCAAACCCGTTAGTCGTAGGAGTGTTAGTTTCGCCGTCCTGTACCCCAGTGTTTGGCGCAGGTGGGATTCGTACGGTGTACTGCGTGGGGTCTGGTAGGAAGCGCAGTTGAGAGCCGTCGTCCTGTGTCAGCGTGAACCGAGAATCTCTGGTGAACTCTATGGTAGTTGGCTCTAGGAAGAAACAACGTGCTGAGCCAATAGACCTGCTACCCACAGCTACACGTTTATCCGCCTCTGGACTGAACCTAGCTGTTCTAAGTACGTCACCAGCATCATTGAGAGAGGCACACAGTAGCCCTGCGTACGCTGGGAATGCAGGTGTTGTTAGCGTTAGGTCACCGTAAAAGCCAACCTGTACACCGTCAAAAATAGCAGCTACGTCCAAGTCATCTTGGTTGATAGCCGGTGTAACTTCCAGCCAACCTCCCAGGAATGTGTTGACGTGAACTGACCTAATGTCTGCTGAAGTATGTTCCTCAACAGCCGTATCACCAAAAAAGGTAAAGGCAGCTGCTGCATCGCTAGTGAGACACACAGTAAAGTCTGTCACAGACCTTAGCCCAACCCTGTTACCCAATGAACTAGTGGTGACAACAGCTAGTGGTGTTGTTAGCTGCGCTATTAGCTGATTGTTTATGTCGGCTACTATGGCGGTGGCAGTTGTGGCCGCCGTAAATATTACTGTGTTGGTAGACACGATAACTCCGCCCTTGTTCACCTGCACTATGGTGAGCTGCTTACCTAACAGCGGAGTAAGCGGTTCTGGCAGGCTAACTATGCCCAAGGTAGCATCACGTGTCTCGATCTTGACGCCTCTACCTGGGTTCTGAAAAGCCCTAGACTGTATATCGATGGGCTTAGCGTACGGGATGGTGGCCCCTATCGGCTGACTAGAGCCGTCTAGAAGGTCAATGCTAGTTATGCGCACTAGCGGCCTGCTAATACCACCGCCGGTGTTAGGCCTGAAGATGAGGTAGCTAACCCCAGCCTCCGTAGTAATCATGGCCCTATCCACTTGTATGGTGGTGGGAGTTAGTGGGTCTGCTACTAGAGAGTAGTCTCCAGCGTTGTTACCTGTAAGAACCCTAAGGATGTCCCCCTTAGAGACTCCCAGAGCTCCGAAGTCATCACCAGCGCTTGTGGTGAGGACATCGATACCCTGTACAGTCAGCAAGTCAGTAGCAGCTATGCGTGTCTCTTTGGGCTCTACTAAGTCCACATTGATAACGTCGACCAAGCGCCAGCGGTAACCACCACTACCTAGAGTTGGGGTTACTGGGTCTATGTAGACCTTAACGTAGTTGAGCAGGGGCTGCTCAATCCGCACAACACGGTAGCTACCTGCGGAAGGTCCATCTACTATCTGTAGTGAGTAGTCCCCCTGTACAGCCTCCTCCAAGATCTTTGAGGTTGCGTCGCCGAACAGGTAGTCATTACCAGCGCCCTCTTTTAGGTCTTGGAGCTCTACGTACTGAATTAGCTCCGGTGGTACTCCACCAAGAGTTGGTAGATCAAGAGCAACTCCAGAAAGTGTAGGTATGTCATCTGTGACATTGTCTATGGACAGAATACCTGTGTCAAACCCCTGACCCCGTACATAGATGTCCGTAGCTCCACCGATGTGCACCTCACCACTAGGCACAGTAACGGTACCATGCGGGCCATCTGGGTAAAGGATGCCTCCTGGTATACCAGAGAGCGTAAGCTCATTCCGACGCAGCATCCAGCTAATGCCTGTGAGCCCAACAGGCCCTAGGACACGCTCAGCTAAATCTATCGTGTCATTAGACACCACAGTGCTGACAGCGATGTCACGAGCTACCGGGGGAGCTCCGTTAAAAGCCTTGAATAGCGTGAGTACATAGCCGGTGGGCTTAGACCCGAAAGGTCCTATGTACGCCGTGAAGTCTACCTCAGTAGTCTGAAAGCGTGTGCTGAGAGCGCTAGTACTGTCAGCTATGACCGTTCCCAGTACACCGAAGGCTATGATGGGACCGAGTCCTCCGCCGGTGATGACATCTCTCTGCATCTCTGGGTCGTTGAACCCAACTACGTTGAGACGATGCACCTCTGCAAAGGACTTAGTGATCTTCGCCGAGATACCACGGAGCGTGACTAAGGACTTCTCGCTGAGCTCCTGCTCTAGCCGGTCCACATACTCTATAGCGTTCTCTTCAGGTGCACCCTCTGTGAACCTTCGAAGGTTACCTACACGTGAGGCTGATGGTATGTTGGCGATGCTGACGATAGAATTGGCGTCTATGTTGTATGCATCACCGGCGGCTTCAGCTATGACGTTCACGTCAAAGTAGAAGAGACCATCAGAGGTAACGTTCAGAAGCATCTCTTCTGTGCGGATGCTCTGGATGCTAGTGGGGAAGAAGTGTAGGCCTTCCTTAGAAGTGAAGAAGTTAGCCGGGCTAACAGAGATACTCTGCGCCTGGGTAAACGCGACACGTACGGGCCCCTTAGCAAACTCTCCAGTGTTACGTGCACTGAATAGGTTAGCCCCAAGAGCATCAGCCTCTTCCACCGTAAGGGTAGAGGGGTCCTGGAAGGACATGCCCTGTTTTACCCTAAAGATCTCCCGAACAATTGGGTCCCACAACAGCGTGGTCGGCTTGTTCAATAAGTCCGTGACTGCGTCACCCTCATTGTTCGCCAACTCAGGAAATGCCTGAGCAAGGCGCTCGTGCATAAACGTAGAGATGTCGACCGTAAAAGGGTCTGTGCCAAGCCGCCGGACAATGGGCTGTATGACCTGCACGTCGAAGGGGGAGCCTGACGTTAGATCTATAGACGCGTCATAGAGTGCGGCTCGCTGGCGAACAAATGCTTCTAAATCTCTGACGGCCATTCTAGAGCTCCAAGTTGGCTACAGCTGCTCGACCAGCTTGCGAGGTGATTTCCAACGATACTATCAGAGCACCCTCTGATTTGTTAAAGCCAGCACTAACGATTTTTGCTGCTAGCAACCGCTCATCTGTAGGTAGGGATGAATCCCTGCTCTGAATAGCCACTATCTGCCTAGCAGTGCTGTCTACCGATATGACGAAGCTACTCACTATCCCGCCACCCTCATCTAGCCCAAAGGTAGCGCCTAGGCTCTTAAGCCCACCACCACCTATCCTGGAATTGAAGATGTCTGTACCAGGAGCTGTAAAGAGTATCTTGAGGAAGAGCTGTACGAGCTTAAGTATCCCTCGAACCTTGCCAGGTACTTTCCCTATTCGAAACCGAAGGGTGCTGCTGTGAGATAACGAAAGCTTTCTGGACAATACGGACACAGAGAACAATGTATCTTTTACAGCTATGTCTGGCACCTGCGCTAAAAGACGCGTCTTGCTAAACACTACTATGTCCGGAGACACAATCTTGTTTATCAACACCTCATCGACTGAACGAAAGTCCTCACCTATAACCTCAATGGTTCTAGGGACTAGTCCAGGCACCACCCGTACGCTGTTTAGCTGGATGGCTTCCTGAGGGAACACAAGCTGGAAGTCTATGGCCACGTTCTGCAGTCTAACACTGAGCTAGAACTTCAGGCTAGAATAGAAGGAGCCCGCCTTTTTTAGGGGCGGGCTCCGGGGCAAGTACCGAGGGAAGGCAGCTGCTACTCCAAGGTGCCTTGACCTGGGGGAACAGTCAAGATCTTTAAACGACGCTTAGGCTTCTTGCTTACCCGCTCTCTCGAACTCCCCAGTGTTGCCGGGGGTTTAAGCCCCTGGTCCTCTAACAACTTTCTTGCTCGTTCCCTAGCTCGTCTGTCTGAGGCAGTGACGTTACCTACCTCACTAGCTAGAATGTGCACGGCTGCTAACAGTGCATCGAAGCTCTCCTCTATTGACTCCCTAGCCAGCTTCTCTTTGTTGTAGCTACGCTCAGCTACTATAAGAGCGGCATCAATAGACTGGAGCTTCTGCTCCATCTTTTTATGGTCAGCACGCAGCACAGACAGCATTTCTGCCTGAACGCGGTCTTTAGGTGCCGCAAAAATACCCGGTGTGTTGCCGGGGCCTGGAATATTAGATGGGTTTGAGCTGAATGGCTGGTTTGAGCCAACTCCCCCTTTTGAGTGTGCGACTACCGACATTATCGTCTCCTCCCTTTCCTAGGAAACTGTAGTTCTAGCTCACGTACGTTTTCTATCCTACGTTGGGCTCTAATGTCGGAAAGCTCCTGCGTTACTCTCAGTAATTCAGTGGCTAACCTTCTATTGTCCTCACGTAGAACAACGCACATCTCAGCCTCCATACTAGGGGGCATGCCAATTATCTCCTTGGCCTGCCCACTGTACTTGTCTGTTAGGTCACGAATTCGGAATGCTACCCCCGAGGGCGGCTGCTCCTCTTGCTTCAAGTGCCTCTCCTAATTTCCGTACCATGATGGGGTCTGGGAACCCGTCAGGATCTGGTACTCCATTAGTTTGCTCGAAAGACATAACGGCGTCTATTGTTTTCGAGTCGTAGACTCCAGATACACCTGCAGGACCTAGGTCGTACCCTAGGTTTATCAGAGCATCTTGTATCTCTGACGTGCTGTAGACGTACGGGATGTCGTTGGCTTTTTGCCAAGCTGCGAGCTCGGTGGCCAAGTCTGGCAGGTTTATCCCGTACTGCGGCTCCAGGACCTTCCTGATGGCGTTGTACCGAATGGGGTAGATCGTGATCTGAGGCCCGAAGGTAAGCTGCTTCAGGACCCCAACCATCCAGTCCTGGGTCCAGGGGGTGCCACTGTTATTCGCCCCTATTACGAAGTGCTTTGACGCCCAGGTAGGGTTGTTAGCCGCGAAGGAGAGGAAGGCAGCTTTCACTGCCCTAGCTATTGGCGTGGCAGGAGCAGCATCCAGTATCTTCTTCGACTCCGGCAGAATGAAGGAGTTCAGGCGGGTAGCGGTGTAGTCCACCTGAATAGCCTGCGCCTCAGGGTCCTCCCAGATAGTAGCTACACAGGCTGCCCAGGACTTGGCATGAATCCTGGACTCGTCAGTCCACTCCCCCTTAAGCCCACTCCCCTTCCAGAACAGCTCCTTCTGCTCTGGTGTCGTGTCTACCTCACCCATTGCCGGGTGAAAGAACCGATAACGTCCTTTATCATTCTTCTTGAAAGTCACCCCGTCAGGCCACCGTGCCACATGCAGCTTGCCTGCATCGGCGACCTTCCCGATCATGTCACTGACTGAGTACTGCCCAGCCTCACACCACTGAATTAGCCCGGAGCTGAGGATACAGCGGTCGTACAGGTTCATCGCGTCAAACCGCCCACCTTCTGTGGCAGTAATAACGTTGATGATCAAGTCCTGCTCACGTGGCTGAGCTGGAAGATGGTACAGGCACTTGCCGTGGTAAAACGGACCCTCCCAACGAGAGTATTTACCCCAAGATATATCAGATGGTGTTGCCATGTAATTTCCTCATGTCTGCTAGTACTAATGCTACATACTATAGCACCCCCTACCCATCGATCTCCATGCTCCTTTTAATCGCGTTATCTAAAAACTGTAGTAGGACGTCGTGAGAAACCATGTCGTTGAAATCAGAGACCACGTTAACAGCGTCTTGCTGTAACTCCTGCACTAGCAAGTCCAGAAATCTCAGGATACTGGGTGGTACTACTCCAACGACGTTAGATACTCTACCTATTGCCCCCTCGATACACCAGCAACAAGCTCTGGGGTCCTCAATACGCACCTGAAACCCCCTGATGTCCCTGGCCTGGGCCCAGCACGTCCACCTGGTTACGTCACTTAGTAGTGCTCTGGCCTTGACTAGTATCGTCGTTAGATCTTGACCTGTCGTTAGCACATCGCAATCTTCTAGAAAGCTGTCAGCGTCTAGCATTCCACCTACCTATACGGGTGATTGAAAATCTGGAGAGGGTACCGGAGGTACGCTCGGTAAAGCTGGTAGCTGAGGAACTTGCGGTATCTTAGACCCCACCTCAGCAATAGAATCGTTCAGTGCAGTAGTTAGCTTTGTTGGGTCAACACTATTAGTCAGTGCGGATATCTGCTGTGCTCCTGGTACCTGCGGTACAGACGGAATAGCAGGGGTACCAGGAATACTAGGAATACTAGGTGCACCCCCACTAGTAGGCACACTACCAATACCGCCTATCCCAGGGCTGGTAGACCCATCAGGGTTAGTGTTGACGTCGTTACTGTTATCCCTATCTCTGAACGTTTCTGGCTTGGTACCCTTTAGCTGCTGGACGGCCTGCACCAAAGCGTTCTTAATGGCATCAACCTTGTCCAATAGGTTAGGCCGGAGCTTAGTACCAGCCCCACTGATCTTCTCTATCTGCAGCTCCATGGCGTCCTCAAAGGTGAACGCCGAAAAGCTCTGCACAGACTGTTGACCTACTACAGCTGCGTAGGCGTCATTTAACGCCTCTCGCTGCTTGTTGGCAGCATCTTGCGCTTGCTGGCTAGTGTTGCTGTTGCTAGTAGAGCCAGCCTGTGGATTAGGGATAATCGCCATAAGGTTACCTTAGCAAATTGGTTCGGTCTTCAGGGATAAAGATTAAGACTACCTACCTAGGTAGCCTTTACAAAGGAAGTCATGTCGTACGCACAAGCTGATGATACTAGCAACCTCAAGTCACCACCTGGGAAGGACGTTCCTTGGTTAATTGTCCACGCTAACAATAGGAAGTCTGTTGTATTGGCTCCTACCTGGTTTGCAGCCAGAGAGATAGGTATGCGCCATTTCAGCTGCGAGGCCCATGAGTTAACCGCTGACCCAGCACCCTCGCCACTTCTGCCACACATAATCGAGGAGAAGGAGAAGGTAAATGCCCTACGTGTCCCACTTAAACTACGTAGAACTAGTAAAGCAAAACGGTAAGCGCTGCTCCGCCTGTACCAAGAAGAAGGCGGCAGAGGAATTCAGTGTTGCCAGAGATCGCTCTGATGGCCGCAGTGCTTACTGCAAGCTCTGCATAAAGGAGCGGTACACGGAGACTAAGCGACGGTATGAGCGTGAGAAGCGCGACCGTAGCAAGAAGGCGGCCAGTAACAAAAGGGGCCTAGAACTCAAGAAGTTCAGAGCCGCAACCGAGGCAATGGATAAGTTGTACCCCAGTCACTTCGTGAGGAACTCATGAACTACAGCAAACAAGAACTAGATGACATAGTAGTTAGAAT
>Ga0315293_10000828_pt1 | contig 29321 bp, 28 predicted proteins | sample YL17G13_20_MG_FD_203071 | JGI IMG/M metagenome (GOLD analysis project Ga0315293, IMG submission 203071) | Sediment microbial communities from Yellowstone Lake, YNP, Wyoming, USA - YL17G13_20 | ecosystem: Environmental > Aquatic > Freshwater > Lake > Sediment | place: USA: Wyoming | collected... | reverse complement strand
ATGATGGCGCCCCAACAACCCATGGGCTTCGCACCGCAACCAAGTCAGGACATGGAAACACTTAGGCGCACAATTGAAACTGTCAACTACAAATTAGATGCACTAAAGGCAGGTTTGGACACAATTAATGCAAGATTAGCAAACATTGAAAACGCTATGCGCGCGCCTCCCGGCCAGCAAGGCGGGTTTTACTAGAACACTTTTTAAGACAGAGCCAAATTCTATTTGGCAAGTCTCAAAAAACCAAAGACAACCATCAGTTTTTTAAGATTTAACTTTTGAATTTCCTTATGTCAGTAATAATGAACTTCATTAACAGATATTATCTTGAACCTCTGAGGTTTGATGAAGGCTATAATTTTGTGAACTCTATTACTTATGCTCTGATCGCACTTGCTTTGCTATATGTTATTTACAAAGGATTTGAAAAGACAAATGTGAAGATTAATTTCAAGTTCTTCATTGGGCTTTTGCCTTTCATAATTTTGGGTTCCTCTATCCGAGCTTTTGTTGACCACAATCTGTACAGTTACAATTTCTGGACTGTTTCTCCGGGAATTTACTTACTCATTACGGGAATTTTCTTGCTAGCTTTGGTATCAGGACTAACGTTACAAAAATTCAGAGATATTGAGTTTTGGAAAACTCTGTTTGGAGTTGGTTCAATACTCGTTATCGTTAACTTTGCAGTTGTTGCTTCGAAACTCAGGTTTGAGAGTTTGTTATTTGGACTAGCGATGATTGCACTTGCAATAATCACGACTTTGATTTTATATTTTGCCTTCAAGAAATTAAACTGGAAATGGGCAACTCAGAAAACTGCTTTTCTGCCTTTTGCAGCACACATGCTCGACGCATCTGCAACTTTCATTGCCGTTGACTTTCTCGGCGCTGTTGAGAAACATCCTTTGCCTGTCTTTATGACTAACTTCGCTGGCACTGCAGCTATAATGTATCTGTTAAAATTACTTGTTTTGATTCCTGCTGTCTGGCTGATTAACAAGGAGATTGAAAACAAAAACCTCAGAAGTTACTTATTCATCGCCATTGCTACCCTAGGTCTCGCTGAGGGTCTCAGAGATTTGCTAACTATGATTTTAGTCTAGAGTTTTGATTTGAGCCAGGCGAAGCCTGATTTTGCACAGTTATCGCAGACGAATTGATTTCTCTTTAAAACCAGGTGCGTGGCTTCACCGCAAACGTCGCATTTGCCGAATGCTGTGTGCTTTTCTTTCATTTGTGCCTTTACTTTTGTCTGTTCCAACAATACACCAATTAATTCCCGAGAATTTCTTAGAACGTCCCTGTTCGTGACAATGCCCATTAGTCTGTTTTCATTGTCAACAATGGGAATTCTTGTTACATCAAATTTTGCAATCTTACCCGCAATTGAGTTTATATCTTCCTCAATAGAACCTATAACTTTTGGCGGCGAGTTCATAACTTGACTTACTCGCATCTCGCTGGGCTTCAAATTTGCTGCTACCACACGAGTCATTATGTCCCGCTCAGTTATCATGCCTATGAGTCTGCCATTCTCAACAACCGGCAAACCACCAATTCTAAAAGTATTCATCAATCGGGCCACTTCCACTACATTCATTCCTGGATTTGCAATTACAACTTCACCAGTCATTATGTCGATTGCTCTGATACCTGAAGTCTGTGGCATCACTAAAAACTGAGTTTCATATTAAAATCGTTTTCTTTGCTTGAGGATACAAGTTCTATTGGCCTTAGCCAATCGGTTGCTATCACGTTTTGGAAAAGTTTATAAATGTGACATTTCGTGATAGCTCGTTAGACAACTTAAGATAGGTGTGCTATGGGCAAATACGATATTCTAGTGGAGGTTGCAAGCAAACTGCGAGCTCTAGACAATGAAGTTAAGCTGAAAATTCTTGTCCTGCTTGTTGAAGAAGGCTCAAAATCAATTACCGACATTTCAAAGGAACTAGACCTAAATTTCTCCACAGCTCACAAATATCTTGAACAGCTTGAAGCTGCAGGTCTCGTAACATCAAAGCAAGTTTCTGAAAACAGATTAAAGAGATTATTCTATGTAAGAGACTTTGACATCGAGTTAAGTCCAAAGGGACTTTCTGAATTGATTTCCGGCAAAAAGAAAGAGAGCACTAAAGGTAAATTCAAAGTCCTGAATGAGAAAGGTGAGCTTGTGGACTTTGATGAAAAATTATTTGCACAAAAATATTTGAAGCGTGGAATGCCTCGCGGAACAATCGTAACAGCACTTAATTCGGTTTTGGAGCAGGCATACGATGGCATAACTCTTTTAGAGATCCGCGAAATTTTTAGACAGGCTCTTCAAAAGAAAATTGAGAGTATAGAATCTGTTTTTGAACAAATCGAAGAATCTGAGAGACATAAACGAACTTATGCCCATATATTGCAATTAACACATCCGGAAGCCCTTGCGCAGCATGCGAAGGGTGATATTTTCATAAGAAACTTGCGTGATCCGAAATTATTCAATTTTGTACACGATTTGCGTGGAATCTACTTGCATGGCGTAAACGGCAAAAAAATTTCGACTTTCAAGGAATTTCTAAATGAAATATTAGATACCACAAAAAAAATCATGGTATTCGCCAGCGGAGCGCAAGCCATAGACTCTTTCAACTCGCTCGTTGCACCCTTGACGAAAGGCATGCCAAAAGATGAGCTCCGGCGCGATTTAAAGGAATTTTTTGCGGCTCTTGACGGCCTGCAAGTGCCAATCTTTATTGGTTTGGATTATGGCGAGCCGGAATTCACAAAGTTCATGTCACCATCATATTTTACCGGTAAGGAAGCAGGAGCCGTGTCGTATGCGGATTTCTCTGACCTTGCTGAATTAATATATGCGGAAGTAATGGCCATAATGCGAGAAAACAAACTGGCTAATGTTGCTTTAATTCTAAAACTGTGGACAAGATTAAAAGACACAGATGATATTGTAAAAATAAAGAATCTTTACATCGCTAATTTGCAGCAAGCTTGGCAAGGCAGCAATGCAAGCTATGTCGGCGAGCTATCGCGCTTTGACAGTGACTGGAAGCGGTGGATAGGAACTGTCCGCGTTGGAGAAATTCAAGACATAGTGTTAAATCTGCCAAGGCTTGCGATTAAAGCGAAATCGGAAGAGCAATTTCTGGAAAATCTTCGAAGTCTGCTGGACCAAATTTTGGAATACATATTTAACATGGCTGAACTGACAATGGGCGAATTTCTGCGCAAACACGATACTTATTTCAAATCAACACAACGAGGGTCTTGGAATTACGCACCAACTGAAGATTTCAAATATTCTGTTTCTTTGACATGTCTGAGGGAAACAATAAAGATTTTGACAGGCAAAGACCATTCTGTAGAATTAGCAAAGAAGATATTAAAGTTCTGTGATGACCACATACAAGTTAAGACTAAAATTCCACTTAGAATTTTGCTGCGCGAGGATACGAGCGAGGTAATAGCTAACCGTTTCTATTCTTTAGACGCGAAAGAAAACAAACTGCTCGTAGACGGCTATACCGCGGGAATTGGTGGCAATTACTCGGACCAGATAAGCTTGCATAGATTCTTGCCCGGCGGGCACTGCGCGCTAGTTCCAAAAGCTGAAATCAAATCTGTCTTGAAAAAAGAATTTGGTTTAATAAAACTGACTTAAGCTGCTGGAGACTGTATATTTTTGATTGGTTCTATTGTAGGATGATATCTTGCATAAACCTCATCAGTCAATATCCTGTCCATCAAGCCGTCTGCTAGTCTTTTCCATTCCGGAGACCTGTTAGTGTGATATGTCGGAAAAACATGCGAGAGCTCCCCAAGATTAATCAGATTTGCCGCCAATTTTGCGGTTTCTTTATCCCACCCTTTTTTCTTTTCGCCATTCCAGTGCCCTGTTTCAACAAATTTCTCAATGTAGCCTGCAAAATAATCCTTTACACTTTCAGGGATATGCTCTCCAATTTGGATTGAGAAGTTCATCTGGCCAAGGTAAACGTGCGGCGCGCCCCAGAAACAATGATAATAGTCCTCATCATTAAATTTCTCTTTTCCAGGGTATAATTTTTTGAGCCAATCTTCTAGCAGCTCTTTTCGCTGTCCCTGGTCCACCCAAGCAAGGATCTCTTTGCAATTTTTTACATAAATTAGATTTTCTGCTTTACCATCGGTTGCTATCCAATTTACATATTGCTCTTTTCCTTGGCCAATCAAATTTTGCAAATTCCCTATTAGGTGGTCTTCGATTCGTGCAAGTCTATCGGGCCACTCCGGCGCCAAATCGCCATACCTCTTCAACGAGGTTAGAATCAAATCGATATATGCTCTTAACGAGTTGTCTGCATCTTTTATCATATGCTCTTTATCAAATGAGAATTCATCTACAAATTTTACTATGTCTTCTAACAGGTCTTTTGTCTGCATCCTCTGGAGTCTCTGTTTAACCGATTCTTCGCCCTGAATCATCACAAGATAGAAAGGTTCACCTACGTCCTCGCAAGTCCAGTCACGATTAAGGCACCACCCAAGTTCTTCGCTGCTGTTCAAAAACTTTCCAAAGAGTGTGTTTTTCCATATCTCGCCTTTTGTGTGCTCAAATTTCTGCTGAGTTTCGGCATTGATATACTTCATCCTTATTTTGAAAGGAATATGTTTGCCCTCATCATCCCTGAGATTAGGATCTATAAACATGTGCTTGCAAAAGCTTGGACCAACCACGCCAAGTTCTTCCAGCCCTAATCCATATCTACTGGCGATCACACGAAATCTTTCGTCCAATTGTGCCCCTGCAATGCTCTCGCCATTTGCTTTTCTTATAGTAACGTCATCCCACTCTTGAAAGGGAACCTTGAAAGATGCGGTCTGATTTGTCCGTTCATCTTTGTCCGTGATAGTGTGCTCGCCTGCAGAACAGCTTGGTCTACTATCCTCATAAACTATGACTAGTCTTGAGGTCTTGGTTTTGTACCACTTTGAAAGTATGTCATCGACTGTTCTATCTATACTTGTACTCATTTTCCTTCCTCACTCTAAGGGAAATCAGAACCCTTTTAAAGTTTACTGGCTCGTGGCTCTGCTGTCTCATTTTCTAATTGTTTTCAATAATGCTTCAAAATTCGAAGCTGTCGTAACTATGTTCTCCGCAGTGCGATATTGTTTGCGCAGTTCAACTACGTAGCGTCCAAACTTGGCGTGTTCGAGTATTTCGTAAAGTGCATCCCTCTGGCGCAGCGGCATTCTAAGAGAGTCAGGCATTAGTTTTTTGTGGTCCTTATACCTGTCTTCTGCTTCTGACCACTCCCATCCGTGAACATGAACTTCGCGCGTGTTCTGGCAAGCTTGTCGTATCCCATAAATAAGTTCTGGCTGTCCTCTCACATATCGAATATAATTTTTCGGTCTGTCCAATCTTTTCCTGCGATGGTGGTTAAAGCCTCTTATCAAGTGACCCATATCAAACACATTTCCGATATCATATTTATTCGTTGAAAGATAGGCTGTACTGAAAAAAACTGTACTGGCTCTATGCTTTCCAGATTTTATCTCGTCCCATGTATTTTCCATCAAAAATTTGTCGCGCAATTTTTCAACTATAACCGCTGGCTCACCGATTGGGGCAAGCAGGCTATCACTACCGCGCACAGCATCTGCAAGCACCCTGTCTTCTAGACTATGAATAAAGTATTCCATCTCTTCGCGATGCGCTATCACGTACTCAAATCTATTGAGAAAATCATAACCTAGCTGATTTGGGTTGTCAAGATAGGGGAGAATTTGTTGCGACAGGTGCAAATTAAGCTTCTTTCCTTTAAACTCTCTGACAATTCCTTCGATGTCAAAAGCATTCATACCATTTTTATCGGGGATAATTAGGCTTCTCCTGTGTTCGGGGTCTCCCCAGAAACGAATCTCGATGAAATCTGCGTGCACCTCTTTGGCAAGAGCCTTAATTACATCTGTGTCCTCTGCAGAATAATCTAACGCGGAGTCTGGCCCGAATGAAACACTAAAACCTTTTTCCAGTTTCATACGACAGTTGAAATTAATACCTAAATAAACCTGACGGTTAGACTTCTATCTATAAAAATCAAAATTCTTCTTTGCTAAGCAAAGCAACGCATTACTAACAAACTCCAGCTATCGCTACACCACTTATTTGTGTTATCAAACTCAGTATATCACTAGTCCACACTTAAGGCAAAATATTTCGCCTGTAAAGTAGTTCGTGCTGATCTCTTTGCTATTACAAGCTGGGCACTCTTCGAGCGACCACATTTTAGCTTGCTTCGCTACAGCTTTTCCAACTACTGGTTTCATCTGATTATAGCACCTCTGCTTATCCTATGGCAAGTGTGTTTAAAATATCTTTCTTCGTGATATGATATATCACAAAAGGCGAAACATTACAAAATGCGATAGAATGACGACTAAATTCTTTATTTTGACGGCGCTTTTGTGTATCTGGTTACTAATTCTCTAATCTTTCGCCTATCCTCCTCTGCAGCAAGTTCATTAGTTCTAACTTTTAGCATACCACCATAAAACTGTCCCAATCCGTACAGAAATTTTTTGAGCTGAAAATTAAATGGAGATTTTAAGCGCAATACCTGTCCATCGTAACTATCTAACCACTCATTCTGGTATACAAATCTCGCCACTAAAATTTCGAGCTGTTCTTTAAACGCACTGCAGATTCTGGGATTCTGCGACGTAGATTCGACCAGAAAACCAAGCGGAAATGCGGGATTCCCCCACATCATCTTAAATCCCTTGTCTCGCGCGGATATCGCTCTGTCGTACGCTAAACCTAAATCACCTAAGAAGAGTTTACCAGCGTAATCAAAAAGATTTGGAAGCTGAAAATCGTAAGCGGTTAACGTTACTGGCTCCGAATTAGAGGCTAGAGAGATTATACTATCTTTAAATTTGTATATGTCTTTAGCTAATGATTCTTTTTGAAATGTTTTAATTTTGTTGTTATGGTCTTCAACTGCGGTGAGTAAAAATTCTAATTCTTTTCTTTGTTGTCCTGATATTCCTTTAACATGCACCGGATTGAAGAAATACCTATTACAAAAGTCTATTATTTGTGCTATGCTCTTTTTAGGCTCATGATTTATTTGAACATCTGCGGTTTTTTGTGCCTTTAAGGAAACATTGTGCAGCGGACCATGACTTAGATATAATGTAGCTTCCAAGGCTTGTGCATTATTCAATTCGTCTATGCCTAGATTATTTTTCCAAACTTCTTTGGCACTTACTAGCGTATTTGCATATTTAATCCATAATTCTTGCTTAGTCCTTTTATCGCAAACTATCAAAACTTCACTTTTTCTTGACCCTACCGCTCCGAAATCTCTTACTAACCCGCTATTGCCGTCCGCATAGACCGCCGTATAAAGTTTGACTAGTTCTTTCTTTATGACTGATTTATTTTCACTACTTAATTTATTCACGAGTGCTTTTTCTTTATCTATAATTGATGCGCTTGGCATATCGCGGAGCGGGATCGAGAAACCTTTTCCGCGCTCTATCGCCTCTGCCCTTCTTACTATCAGTTCAGAAATATCAGTCATGTATCTTTGCTCATTAAAACAATTATAAACCTTACTAGAACTAAGCTAGCTTCTTTGCAACGGATTCTGGCAGGCAGAAATCCGCACAGTATTCAGGGCAGACCTCGTTGTTTCCTACTTTTGCTTTCTCTATCTTACAGGAATTTGTGCAAACCTGCTTCAAATCAGATGCGCAGTTTTCAGTCATAGGTTTAAGTGAGAAATGCGAGCCATCGCTGCAGGAAACTCCTCCGACTGTGTTTTGACAGGAAAGCGCCGTAGCAAAACCGGTGATTGCATTACCGCCGCCTACATGGAATAAGTCTCCGAAAAACAGTACTATGTTAACTCCAACGATTAATACGATTAGAAACCCTATAAACACAGACCACTTAGTCTCATCCATACCAGAAACTTATAAAACCAGATATTTAAGGTTTTTCGCTCGCAGCAAACTTAAAAACGTTAATTTTAGCGAAACTTCATGTTACTCCGCAAGCTCTTTGAAGAAGCACGAATTGAATTACGTATCCCTGGTACCTCGCCACCCCTCATATATACCGGCCAAGGCGGACCAATTAATGCGTGGAGTTCTGGCGGCAGAAGTTTGATTTTTGAAGATAATAGCCACATTTACAGAGTTAAAGGTGTTGATCCATGCAGTGCGCTGACGGTTGAGGTTGGAAATTCAAAAAAGAACAAGATCGAAGACGTGACAAAGGCAACTGCATACGTAGGAGCAAATAAGTATCCGCCAACTGGCGAGCCCTTTGGCACGCTTCTTCCACAAAAGGCTTTCAACGAGCAACGCACCATAGAATTACTGACTACAGAATATGCAAAGTATGATGTAAGTTACCCGTGTAAATTCTTCCAAACAGTTCCTGTAAAAAATGGCCAAGTACAGAATTGGTTTCAACTTAGAAATTTGGAAGATGATTTGCGTTTGGAGGAATTTGACCAAATTATGATAGACAAAATGAAAGATTTTTCGAAAGGCGAACTTGAGGCCTGCTATAAAGACGTTTTAAAATTGTATGGCAGACTTAATATGTGGGCTGGCGTTGCAATGCGCACCTTGCTGGATTGTAAGCTAAAACCAACTGCCCGGTCTTTCTTGCCACAGAACTACACTATTTCCAAAGTTGGAAATGGTTATGGTTTATTCAGAGTTGACCACACATCTACACAACACTTACCTGGCCAGACCGACCAACAAATATTTGACAGTTTGCAAAAGGAATCAAGTATGGGTGGATGTGGTCTAGAACAAAATGTTGTTTTGCGTTTCCCAACTGCAATATTAATCGCGGCAGAGCCTAGCATAGTACGAAATCCAAAATCCCTGAAACAGGAAGCAGACATAAGGGGTGGTTCCATGCTAGCTGGCGCCTATTATTATATGGGCAGCATTTATGCATCAACCGGTTATGGTCACTTTGTGAATGTTTTGGTAAATGCCTTTAAAATAGGTATGAGTGACCCGCAAATTGCTGCAAAAGAGCCGATTGACGAAATTTGGTTCCAAAAAGTCCTTAAATAGATGTTTTGAAATTTTACCATGTTAGTAGGTTTCGTCGGCACAAGCAAAATGGAATTTTGCTGTTCCGCTAAACTGGAGAAGATATGTTAGTAGGTTTAGTCGGCAAACCAAATACTGGCAAGAGTACGTTCTTCAAAGCTGCAACTCTCGCAGAAGTTGAAATCGCATCAAGGCCATTTACAACAATAAAGCCAAATGAAGGTGTTGGCTTTGTGCGAGTCGATTGCGCTGAAAAAAACTATGGCGTAAAATGCAACCCAAGACAGGGCTTTTGCATAGAGGGACAGAGATTTGTTCCTGTACGTTTAATAGATGTCGCAGGCCTTGTACCAGGAGCACATCTAGGAAAAGGTTTGGGCAATAAGTTCCTTTCAGATTTAGTGCAAGCTGATGTGCTGATACATATTGTTGACGCGTCAGGAAGCACAGATGCTGAAGGAAAATTAGTAGAGCCTGGCAGTTATGATCCTGTTCAGGATGTGAAATTCGTTGATGACGAACTGGATAAATGGTTCTCCAGCATGCTAAAAGAGAACTGGAGCAAATTTGTGCGCCAGAGCTTAAAGAAAGCTACAGATAAAGCGCTTGCTGAACAGTTCTATGGCTTCAAAATCACTTTGGAAATGGTTTCAAAAGCGCTTAGAATCACAAATCTCAGCACTAAATTACTGACTAGCTGGACTGATGCTGACGTACAGACATTCGCGTCTGCTGTAAGATTAATGTCAAAACCCACTATAATTGCGGCAAACAAAATAGACCTGCCTACAGCAAAAGCAAATATCGAAAGATTGAGAGATGAGTTTCCCGATTATCTAATTGTACCTTGCTCAGCAGAATCAGAGCTCGCGTTAAGAGAAGCTGCGAAATCTGAGGTAATAAAATACATCCCTGGCGATGATAAATTTGAAATCCTGAAATCTGAAAAGCTGAATTCAGCCCAGAAAAAGGCTCTGGGTTTTATATCAGAAAAAATACTGAAAGTCTGGGGCGCAACAGGCGTGCAAAAGTGCTTGAACGCCGCGGTGTTTGACTTTTTGCACTACATGGTAATTTTCCCTGGCGGAGTTAACAAGCTATCAGATTCGCAGGGTAGAGTATTACCTGATGCATTCCTATTGCCTCCAAAATCAACAGCTATTGATTTCGCTGGAAAAATCCACACAGACTTCGCAAAGAACTTTGTGGCTGCAATCGATGTCAAAACAAAGAGAAAGATAGGCAGAGACGCTGAACTAAAACACTTAGACATAATAGAGATAATGACTTCCAAATGAGTAGATTTAAAAATCCAATAATCTTCGCTTAAGTGTAAAATGGGACGAATACGAACAGGATTTGTCAAAAGACAAGCAGAAAAACTGATGAGAACGTACTTAATCCAATTTAGTTCTAAATTCGAAAGTAATAAAAAGAAGGTCAATGAATTAGCAGACGTACCAACGAAAAAGTTAAGAAATTTGATTGCAGGGTATATCACAAAAAAGTTAAAGGCAGAAGCTGCATAGCGAACGGCGCTCCGTCCAACCAAAAACTTGGTTTTTGGTGGCTCCACAAAATGCTTTGCATTTTGTTGGTCGAGCGAGCCTGGGTTTCGCTGATGCTCAAGCCCACAGACGACTAATAGTCTCACAGAATTGAGGCAAAAGACAACTTTGGAGGTGTTTGGTTGACAGAGACGCGTCACTTAGATTACTGGAGACATTCTTTAGAGAATATAGCTAGGTTACGTGACATTAGCAAAATTTCTCAACCAGTTGCAGTTCATAAATCTGCAGAATTGCGAACTAAAAGACTACCTTCAAAAGCTAAAAATCTGGCTGCTGATTTGGCTTATATTTTAGGCGTTATAAAAGGCGATGGATGCGTATCTGTAGCGCAGCGAAGAGTTATACTTTCCGCAACAGACAAAGATTTTGTATCAGAATTTAAAAGAGCGCTAGAAAACTGGAGCGAATTTAGTGCTAGATTTTATAGTAGAGATATCAAAAAGCCTGTTTACATAAAAAACAGGAAAACGCAATGGGTGAGCTACATAGATTCAAAAGACGCTGCAGAATTTTTAGCGGATTTTGATGTGCACAAAATACAAACGTCTTCAGCTGAGATAAAGTGTGCTTTCTTAAAAGGACTTTTTGACAGCGAAGGTTCCGTGTCAAAAGATTCTGTAATATTCTATAATAGTAATTTCCGTATAATTGAGTTAGTTTACAATTTGCTTACTGACCTAGGTATTGAGCCAAAAATTAATCACTATAAAGCAAAAAGCTTGAGTGGCAAAGAAATTTCATATTCAAGAGTGTGTATTTACAAAAAAGATTCGCTACGAAAATTCGCGAATCTTGTCGGTTTTTCCATTGTACGGAAAGCTGACAAATTACGCGCTCTTGTAGAAAATTAAGGGAGGTGTATTGATGGAAGACAAAGAAGACTACAACGTATACGTTGGCGGTAAACCGTTTAATTTGTCCACTTTTGTAGAGCGGGCAAAGACGAGTGAATTACGTAACCGCCGTCGTAATGCAGTTTACAACACACAACGCAAGCAACGTGATTGTGAAGAGCAGAGGAAAATTTATGTCGAGGGCTGTTGATGTCGCGGAAGTTGTGCAGAGCAGATTTTTGAAAGACCAAATTAAAGTTGGCGAAATAAAAATTGGCTCTGAAGAGTTCACAAACAAGGAAAACAGACAAGTCAGAGTATCGACAATGGAGATTACTTTAGCCAGGATCCCAAAGTAATTTCTTCTCTTTTTTTTATTCTAGTATTTCTATGTCGTCTAATTGGCCATCGCCATCTCTATCCAGGCCTCTTACGACGCAATAGAAATCTTTGTGTCGATCATATTTTTCCAGAATTTTTTCATGGTGCTGTGTCAAAGCTATGATGCACGCTTTTGTGCCGATAAATCTGACACCCGCCAATACGATGACGGACTTGCTGTCATCCCATGGATTTTTTACTTTGGCGATGATGCCTGCATTTTCATCCAGATACCGCATCTTGCCAGCTTGTATGAACCAATTCTTGTCCCAGTCAAAATTCACTTTCATCTTTTTGTTCACATCTGTGCAAATCATGTTCGTGACCGGACCACCAATCAGGATCATGTTCCTGTTTTGCTTTTTCTCTGACTTTACTTCAGTATCTAATTTCACAATGAACTGATTCTTCCTTAAACCACATAAATTACCTAGAAACATTGCCAGATGCACGGCATAATGCCCATCCTGCGCCTCGGTAAGGTGTGGCCCGTGCGGAAGAGGCGAGCCGACAACAATTGACCCGTCAAACGTTCCCTTCCTAATAAATTCAAAGAAAAAATCCTTCACTGCGGGATTTATCTTTAACTCTTTTTCACTTTTTCTACCCGATAACTCAATGCCAAATGCCTGCGCTGTCGGCACAAAATATTTGCAGACTGCTCCCTGCTTTTTTTCTTCGCTTATGCACTCTATAAGCCTGGATTTTTGCAAGTTTCTAATATGATAGTATATATTCTGTTCATTTACTTTCAGTTTTTTTGCAATCTCATTCGGATATGATGGCTGCTCATTGATCAAGTTAAGAATTTTCCAGGCCAGCGGATTTAATGCTGCCCGCAAAATTTCCGGGTCTCTAAACAATTCTATTCCTTTGGTATTCAAAATCTCTTTGACCACACTAAAAAATATTTTTTAATGGTATAAATATCTTTTTAATGGAATTTATAAGGGCAAATTAAAGAAAAAATGTATGGCCACGATTCAAGGCGATGGTTATTCCACACTCAAGGAATTCTATGCGAGACCATTAACGCAACGGGAAATTGGGGTATTGGGAATAAAACCCAAGGACTTGGAGTCGTTAATCACTAGACAGCTGATTATGAACATCGATAAGACTCACAAAACACCAGTTTACCAAATAACGCCTACTGGCAGAACATATGTTGAAGAGATGGTAGTTCTAAATTTCCCTGGATGTTAGTTTCCTTTCAATTTATCCTCGAGAGTTTTTGCTTTACCTAAAGAAACTCCCGCACCTACAACTAAAGCAGCTGTTAATGTTCCGGGTAAGAGCGCATACGGCATTGATGCCGCGACGGTTAGCAAAAGAGTGCCGCATCCTATAAAGGTGGCTATGTAGCCTACGGCCTTATACAAATAACCTATATATTTTACCTGCATGGTAAAATCGCATTAGTTATGTTTAAAAGATTACTTAGAAAGCTTGTTTTATGTTACCTGAAACGCTGAGATTTGACTTTCCAATATTGCAGAAAAGAATAGCTGGAAAGCCAATTATCTACTTTGACAATGCCTGCATGACCCTGAAACCAACACCAGTAATTGCAGCTATGGATGATTACTACGAGAATTTCCCTGCGTGCGTAGGCAGAAGTGCCCACAAATTAGGCAAGTTAGCAACAGAAAGATACGCAAAAGCGAGAGAGAAGGTAGCTAAATTAATTGGTGCAAAGCCCGAAGAGGTGGTCTTCACAAGAAACACTACCGAAGGCATAAACTTGATTGCTAACTGCTTTAATCTCAAATCTGGAGATGTCGTTTTAACAACAGATAAAGAGCATAACTCAAATCTTCTTCCCTGGCAGCAACTAAAGGAAAAAGGCGTTGTTCATAGAATCTGTTTTTCAAAACCTGATGGAACTTTTGACTTGGAGAGTTTTAAGAAAAACCTAGATGGAACTGTAAAACTTGTTTCAATGGTTCATACCTCTAATCTTGACGGCACAACAATACCCGTCGAGCAAATAATAAAGCTCGCACACGCCAACGGCAGCTTAGTTTTATTGGATGCCGCGCAATCTGTTCCGCATAAGAAAATTGATGTCAAGAAAATGGACGTTGATTTCCTTGCCTTTTCAGGGCACAAGATGTGCGGACCAACGGGCGTTGGTGTACTTTATGGAAAGTTTGAGCTATTAAAACAGCTGAAGCCCTTTATGGTCGGCGGAGACACTGTGAAAACTACTACATACACATCTGCTGAATTTTTGCTTCCACCAGAAAAATTTGAAGCTGGCCTGCAGAACTATGCAGGAGCAATTGGATTAGGTACGGCAGCAGAATACTTGCAGAAAATTGGTCTGGAAAACATAGAGAAGCACGAAATTGAGTTGAATAAATTTATCACTGAAGAAATCTCAAAAATACCGGGAGTGAAAATTCTTGGCCCTCAGAATCCTGAGCTCAGATGCGGAATAATTTCCTTTGTAGTAGAGGGAATGGACATGCATTATATTGCACAATTGCTTGATAATTTAGAAAACATTGCTGTAAGAAGCGGACAGCACTGTGTCCACAGCTGGTTTAACGCAAATAAAGTTCCTGGCTCAGTAAGAGCTTCCCTGTATTTTTATAACACAAAAGAAGAAGCAAAGATATTTATTGATACCTTAAAGAAAATTTGTGCGCTGAGATAAATATGGTAGTATGTGTCATAGCATTGGTTGTGTTTGCAATTTTGGGAATATTTTCAGCTAGATACAGAAAGCTTGCCAAGGAAGCATTTGAGTGCACTTTCAAAAAGCTGACATTCAAACCCTGCGATACTGGCTTGGATACGAGAATCAAAGCTGCGACAACGGCAAAATTAATGCGCTGGCCAAGAGCTGCAAAATTCATGCACAAGAATTTCGACACAATCACATCAATTCTTTTCATGGTAATGATTATTTCTATGGCGTGGTCGGGCTACGAAGCCGGCAAAGGCGTTTACAATTATGCCAAATTTGGAAATTGCAATGGTCCAGACTCGAGCGCTTTCTGCATTTTCAACATTGCCGGCGCCGAACAGCAGAGAATGGGTGCGGTAAGCTGCACAGCAACTGACTGCACTTGCGTAACACCAAAAATCAATTGTACTTTAGAAGGCGCGGATTACACACCTTGCAGCGGGGCAACCTGTACCTGCCCTAAGTAGCTTTCTTACAAAGACCCAAGTGGCTCTGCCCCTTAGTTCTTTGGCATTGCCCAAACCCCGAAGGCATCTTCGATGCCAACAAATCGTTAGGATTTACTTGCCCGAAGTAGCTTTCTTCCGGGAGTTACATATATTTTAAAGTGAAAACCATAAGCCTAGTTTAAGGTGACTAAATAATGGCAATATATTTAGATGAAAAGCAAGCGGTATTAGGATTCGGATGCTTTGCAGCATTTATGCATGCATTATGGGTAATACTCATATTTGCAGGCTCAGCGCAAAAATTCCTGGACTGGATATTTGGCTTGCACATGGTAAACACCGCTGTAACAGTAACGGGCATAAACATAACAACTGCTGTTATGTTGATAGCAGTTACATTCATATTTGGTGCTGTATTCGGCGGACTATTTGCAAAAATTTGGAACTGGGCTGGCAAGCAAAAATTCTAAGCCCTTTCTTATTTTATTTTCTTTATCTTTAATAAATCGCTATAAAACGAGTAACATTTAAGAAACTATTTAGAACGAGAATTTCATGCCAAAACGGAAAACACTGGTGGAGCTCGAACGCACAATAGTAAAAAGAGATTTTGGGACAGATAAAGAATTTCTAGAGCTGGCGGATATATTGCTTACCGATCACTTAGCATTTGATTTAACAGAAAGTTATTGGAATCTCAACTTTTTAGCCAAAGGCAAGGGGACAAGCGTTAAGGCGCACACATTTGAAGAGTTGCACATCACAATGGATATGCTTTTAATGCAAGTTATTAACAGGAAAATGGCGCCTCCAACAGACATATCTTTTATAAAAAGGTACAATTTGGGAATTGATGAAGTTTTGATATCCCTGTATTACGCCAGCCCTTTAGAAATGGATTTAGGCAAACCGCGGGCAGCTACAATAAGTTCAACAACTAATTTTGATTTGCCTAAAGAGATAATCCCTGCTGATGAAATAAACCAAAAATATGAAGAGCTTTCTAAGAAAACTAGTAAAGATGTCCTCGCGCTTGCATTCGAGGATAATAAAATTCCATATCGCCCGCCGTCCGTGTTTAAAGATAATCAGCCTCGCTATAATCTTAATCTCGCCTATCTTCTCGAGGCTGCAAAAATTGTTAAAGAGGTTATAGCAGCTAAAACACTTAAATAGCTCTGTTGCGCTAAATTGGCGTGGCCACTAAATTAAAGAGAGAGCTAGGACTTCTTGAAACAACATTCTATGGTGTTGGAGTTATTTTGGGCGCGGGCATCTATGCTCTTATTGGAAAAGCTGCTGGCCTTGCTGGCAATGCTGTATGGGCGGCGTTTGCGATAGGTGCATTCATATCTGCTTTCACAGGCCTAAGTTACGCTGAACTATCATCAATGTTTCCAAAAGCCGGCGGCGAATATGTCTATACTGAGAAGGCTTTCAACCGCAGACTGGCATTCCTAATTGGCTGGCTCATAGTTATTGGTGGCGTCGTTGCTGCGGCAACTGTGTCTTTAGGATTTGGCGGCTATTTCTCAGCGATTTTCCACACCCCCGTAATTCCTGCCGCAATTGTTCTGATAATTTTACTATCATTTCTAAGCTTCTGGGGAATTAAAGAGTCTGCAATCGCAAATATTATTGGAACGGTCGTTGAAGCCGGCGGACTTATCTTGATAATACTTTTCGGATTAAAACATCTTGGAAGTGTAAATTACTTTGAACTTCCGTCAATTGGCTTTTCGGGAATTCTGAGTGCGACCGCCCTGATATTCTTCGCATTCCTGGGTTTTGAATCTATAGTCAGATTATCTGAAGAAACAAAAAACCCAACAATAACAATTCCAAAAGCACTCATATTATCGATCATAATCTCAACAATAATGTACATTTCAGTTGCTATTGCCGCGGTCAGTGTGGTTGGCTGGCAAGCACTATCGCAATCATCAGCTCCTCTAGCTTTGGTTGCGCAAACTGCTTTTGGGCCAAAAGCATTCTTTGCACTTTCAGTAATTGCATTATTTGCAACTTTCAACACTGTCCTTGTTACGTTGATAGCGACATCAAGAATGCTGTATGGCATGGCTGAAAACCACGGATTGCCAAAGATTTTGTCAGAAGTGCACAAAAAATTCAGAACGCCCTGGCTTGCAATTACCATAACTGGAATCTTGTCAGCGATTTTTGCTTTAATAGGTAAGATAGAAGTTGTTGCTGGGCTCACTGATTTCGCTTTGTTCACAACTTTTGCTTTAGTTAATCTATCTTTACTCTGGTTGCGACATAAACAACCAAAAACAAAGAGACCTTTCAAAACATGGGCCCCCTTATCAGCAATTGGGGCAATCTCGAGCTTTGCGATGCTTATCTACCTTGAGAAATGGATAATACTTGGCGGAGTTTTAATGATAATCACAGGTTTCTTGATATACGAACTAATTAATAAAAAATACAAAAAAAGAAAATAAATTTAGACAACTATTTGTGGCCAGTCAAATGGTGATAGCCTGATGCTACAAATATGAATCCTAAAGCAGCTATACCCATTAACCAATTTTGGCTCATAGCAGCCCATAAGGCTACTAGGCCACCTATTAGTTGTATCCAACCCATTACTCTTGTTTCACCGGTTGCCATGTTATATCATATCTTAACCCTGAAACAAAGTATTTATTAATATGTCAGCACTTATGCTGAGTTAAAATGGCCGCTGAGAAAACAGTCTTAATTTGTCCTAAATGTAAGAGCACAAAAGTTGCTCCGCACCCGAAAAACGGACACAAAATTGCGCACGGCCAGGTTTTTGAGGCAACTTACACTAAACATATTTGCGAAAAATGTGGTTACACAGGAACTTTCTTTCCTGAAGTAGCTAAGGCGAAGAAATGATTGCGGAAGCAAAGAAAGATGTTCTCGATGCATTACAGGAAGCTATATTGGCAATCAAAGACAAGCGATACTCTGACTTGCATGCAATTTCTGACCACGTATTGCACAGCATAGCCATCTATCGAGATGCCAGTCTAATTGATTTCACAATCGCAGTATATGCCTTAGACAAGATTCTGGAAACTGAAAAATACAAGAACCATCCAAAAATGAAGGCTTTTGTCAAATCTGTTCTGCAGCTGCTCAAAAGAGCTGAAAGTGAGATCGAAAAAGATGCTTTCGAAGATTATTCAGAGACAATAAAAGAGATTCTGGGTAATATTGAGGGTTTTAGTAAATCAATCAAATTTTACATCGAAGACATCTTGCACTTTGCAAGGATCAAAAAAGGCTCAAAGTTGTATGAGCACGGCTTGTCTTTGGGTCAGGCAGCAGCTTCAATGGATGTAACAAAATGGGAACTTATGCCCGTCATCGGGGAGACAGCCATACATGAAGAACTCACTACGCCGAAAGATATCAACGAAAAGAAGATCAAATTTCTGGAGGAAGCATTCAAAACTAAAAAGAAAAGAAAATGATGTTCTTCGATTCCTCGACACTGATAAGTATGGCTATGACCTGCTCTTTGCCAATCCTAAGAAAGTTGAAACAGTCTTATGACGATGATTTTTTCATAACTGATGCCGTTTACGGGGAAACGATTGGCAGAGCCATGCAATCCCTGAGATTCAGATATGAAGGCTACAGACTAAAAGAACTCGTTGAAGACGGTGTAATAAAAGTGTATTCAGACAAAGAACTTCAAGGTCAGATAAAAGACTTGATGGACTCCATAAATAGGACTTATTTTACGAACGGCAGACCTCTAAGCATTGTTCAACTGGGCGAAATGTCAGCTACCGCTGCCTGCCTTAAAGAACATGCAAACTCTATAGCTGTTGATGAACGCACCACCAGATTATTAATTGAGAATCCCGCCTCGTTGAAACCCTGGCTGGAGACCAAACTTCACACAGATATTACAATTAATGAAGAGAACCAGGAAAAATGGCTTTCACTCATTTCCAAAAAATTCATTCCGGTTAGGTCTGCGGAGCTAGCAACTACTGCCTGGGAAAAAGGAATTCTGGGAGATAATAGCGATGTCTTGTATGGTTTGCTTTGGGCGCTCAAGTTCGCTGGGTGCGCAATTGCCGAAAACGAGATAGATTTCTACATGAAAAGGGTTACTTAAATTTATAAAATCAGACTTAAAATAAATCATATGGCCAATAACAAACGACAACTGATTCTACTGGAAGAACAGACCATACTATCGAGAGAGAGAACAATGCAACAATACATGTCAACCGGTTTGGCATTTATTGCTCTCGGCTTGGTTGTTATTCAATTGCTGATAGGCGATACCTACATGGTTATTGGCGCTGCCTTGGTGGGAATTGGTTTCTGGCAGATTTATCAGGCTTACATCAGATTCAAGAGATATAGAGACCTCGTAAGGAAATTAAGAAAGAAAGAAAGAAAACTTGGCCTTGAAGTTGGCGAAATAGAATGAAGGAAAAGAAAGCGCTGATAGATTATTGGCGCAATTCTAACATAATTACGAGCAAAGCTATACTGAGAGCTTTTGAAGAAATAAACAGGGAAGACTTTGTTCTTCCCGAATACAGAAAGTATGCTTACGTTGATGAACCATTGCCAACATTTGCTGACCAGACAATCTCCCAGCCTACAACAGTTGCCATAATGACGCAAGCTCTAGAGCCAAAGCCGGGACAGAAAATTCTTGAAATCGGTTCTGGCAGCGGCTACCAAGCCGCTATTTTGTCTGAGATTGTCGGACCTAAAGGCAACGTTATCACAATCGAACGAATAAAAGACCTTGCAGAATTTGCAAAAAAGAATTTGAAAGCCTACAAGAATGTCAAAGTTATTTATGCGGACGGCTCTGAAGGATATATCAAAGAAGCGCCTTATGATAGGATCATCGTGACGGCTGCAGCTAAAGGAATTCCAGAAGAGTTGTTTGGACAGTTAAAGGAAACAGGCATTTTGCTTATTCCAGTAGGAAAAACAAGTTTCGCTCAAAAACTTCTAAAAATCAGTAAAACTAAAGGTAAAAAGAAAATCAAAAATCTAGGGAATTTTATTTTCGTCCCCTTGGTGAGCTCGAAGTAAAACGAAGACTCACTTTTTCCGTGAACGCTTTTGGAAAAGGGTTCAGTCGATAGTATAGAATATCTCTGTTATTTTAACTGTGGTTCCGGGCTCTACAAACACTTGCAGTTCAAATTCAGATTGCGTGAATTGCTCAGGATTCAAGTAACAGGATTCTACGCATGTATTGACAAACGAACCTGGAGCGCTCAAACCCATATCGCCAGGCCATGGCAGGTCTCTGCCGTAATCTATCAGTATGCTGCCATCAGGTATCGAATCTGCTCCGATACCACCGGTCATTTTAGGTCCAATTGCTGCACCTGTAATCAAGTTAGGACGTGTATTTGTCTGGCCTACATTCGTATAAACTAGAACTTTTTCCCCCAATCTGTTGTTAAGGTAAATTGCAACATCACCATCGCCTTTTACATCACCTGAGAGACTTAGAGAGCTTATGTAAATCGGCTGTCCATCAGCCTTAAGGTCGAGCGCCTGACTCTTATCTAGTGTGAAATTCAGGGTCTGCCTAAACAAGTCAGAAGGAACATAGCCTGTGATTGACGGGTGAAACAAAGCCAAGGGTATAACTATTACTAAAGCTATTATTAGAATTATTTCGGTTCTATACAGCTTTTTTTTAAAAGTATCACTTAACATCTGCCCTCCTTGCTAAAATTCGAGATTTTAAGCTTTTATTTCTTTCCATTATCATTTTTTGTCACAGAACAACCGTATGCCTTTATGGTGGTGCTTTTTCTTCCTACAAATAGATAAGAGGATAAACAGTATAAACAATAATATTACCCAATCACAGAAAGTTAGATTAAACCTCACGACTTTAGGCAGTTCTACGGTTATGCTTGCTTTTCCGTTATCTATCCAGTTCAGAGTGAATTTAACATCAAGCACACCATCGTCATCAGTATCTATTTGCTTTGTCTCGCCTACATGCAGTCTGAAACTACTTGGGGTCGACCTGACTGTGATATCAACAAAGTCGGCGCCCATCACCACTACTTTTGCTGTATGATCCAGATCCTTGTAAGTATATATCCATGATTGACCTTCTCCAGGTTCATAGTCATATTTCGAATTCAAAGCGAAATCTCCTATGTAATAGAGAACTATATTTTCGCCGCCTTCGCCACCGGTTTTTGGAGGTCTATAAACTGGTGCACTTGGACCACTAATTTGAACAGGCAATTCTGTGGTAATGGCGACAGTAAAGCTTCTGGTTTCAGAGCTGTTTTCATTTCCAGCAGTATCAGTGCAGTTTACAGACCATGTGTAATCTCCATCTGTTAATGTTGATGTGAAGCTCTGCGCTATTCCCGGCGTTACAGACGTATCTGTCTGTTCTATCGCACCATTTATAATTAAACTGCAATTCGCTATTCCTGACAACGTATCTGTAACGTTATATCTGAATAAGAGTGAACCATTTGTATTAGTAGTTCCATTAGCTGGCCCGATTAATGTGACGTCGGGCGGTATTGTATCGACTTCAACAAGTGTTACAGTTCTGTTCGCTGTCGTAATGAAGTTGCCCGCGGTATCGTTCGTAAACACGGAATAATTGTACGTGCCAAAACCTAAGACCGTAGTGGTTGCATTGCAAACCGCCGACGTTCCTCCGCTATTTGTCATAACGATTTGCGTGCTGAACGTAGAGTTGCTAATAGTTAATATGCACGCGTCTATGCTGCTTAGTGCATCTTCAACTGTGGTATTAACTGTGAAATTATTGTCTGTGACTGAACCGCCATTTCCCGGCGTAGGTGCTACAAAGCTAACTATTGGCGGGGCGCTATCAGCAGGCGTTACATTTACCCACCACATTTCCGAATCTGCCGTATAGTTTTGATTTCCTTGATAATCTGCAGTAATGTTATGCAATCCTAAAACATCGAATAGAGTGATATTTACGGATGGCGACGGACCAGAATATATCTGCGTGCCATTCTTGTATACTTGTATGTTGCCTGTTCCGTTTACTAGAACTGCAGATATGTTTACGTTAGTATTATTCGAAGTTGTAAGGTTAGCTCTTGAGCTATTTAAGTACAAATATATCAATCCCGTTGCCGGATCAAGTTCGTATATCGCACTGTTGCTTGCTATTGACCAATTGCCTGTTTCTGTTACGTTACAGACGTAACTGTGGTTTTCCGCTGCGAGAGATACGAATACATTATTTTCAGTTGCTGTCACATTCACATTATCTTTGTATAATGTGGCTGATGCTTCTGGGTTTGTGCAACTGCAGCTTGCATTTACAGCTGTCGGGTATGTCTGCGGTGATATCGGATTAAAGCTGAGAGAACAAACTGAGATATTCTTAGCTGTAACAATTAATGGATTTGAACTTGAGGTTGAAGTATAATTAGGCGTAACTGTGTTGTTACAAGTATAATTGTAACTTCCTACGGCTAACGTTTGTACGTCTGGATTGCTTACATTCGTGCCATTTCTGTAAAGCTGTGGTGTGACTTGTGGTGTATTTGCACTGCAACTGATATTTGTCTGCGTTCCATTCTGGACGTTCCACGCAGGGCTCGCTGTTAATGTGAGTATTGGTGTTGCTTTATCTACTATCAGCAATCTGGCTGGGCTTGAGCCAAAAGTATAATTAGTTCCGCCAGTCGTATTGTAAACATAAGTGTAGTTACCTACAGCTAAAGTTTGCACGTCTGAAGCTGGGTCTCCTGAAGTTACAAGACCACCATTTACGTATAAGTTGAAAGTTAAATCTTGATTATCAACTAAGTCTGACCAGCCAGTCGCATTGCTTTGCGCTCCATAAGTTATTGTCTGATTGCTTTCAACGCCGTTCAATGCTAATTTAAGGCTGCCAGAAGGACTTGCCTGCGTTATAATGTAATTAGAACTATTGCTTGCTGAATTATAGTTTTGCGAAGCTGAAACATTACAAGTGTAGTTGTGAGTTTGCACGGCTAATACTGTGTTTACATTATTTTCAGTTTCCGTAACATTAACACCATTTCTGTACAACGTAACTGATGCTTCTGGATTTGTACAGCTACAAGATGCGTTTATTGCAGTTCCGTAGATTTGTGATGATGCAGGATTAAATATCAAATTACACGCTGAAGTTGCTTTAGCTATTGTAAAGGACCAAGCATTTGATGAATTCCATTGATTCACAGTGTCATTTGCATGCGATTTCCAATACCAAGTTCCTGCCGGCAGAATTGCTGAATAATTGTAAACACCATTAGTAGCACCACCCGAGATTAGGTTCATGCTGTAATTCTGTGCGGAGCCGGAGTAATTGCTCTCAAAGTAAACTTTCGATACTCCTGCATCATCTCCCCAAGTTATGTTGAAATAACTTGGCGTGCTTGGCGAGTAAGTCGCAACAATGCTTGATTGATTATTTGACCAGTATGAAGGATTATCTGGGGCCACACTAATATTAGCTGAGTCTGTCAACGTAATTGTCTGGGCTCCGGTCTTTGAACACGTTACGTTATAGGGTTTGATACCTGACGTTGAGAATGTTCTGTTATATTCGTATATCGATGAAGTGGCGTTATAAGTCATAGAATTGCCAGATGAATCCGTAAAGTTGATTATGCATGTTGCACTTAAAAATGGAGTTCCGTCTGTTTTCTTGGTGTAATTCGCAAAGAATTTCACCCAGTCATTTGGATATTTGGTTTGCCCGCCGAAAGGCATTCCTGTGTCGGTCTCATCCCAAATTTCTAATCTGGAGTTACCTTGTGTTGTGAAATTAGTAAAGTGAGGCACATCAAAGACCAGCAAGCCAGTAGTTACGTTATAGACTATATTTTGGCACACTGAAGGACTACATAAAACTCCATCTATTAGAATGTCTGGAGTTGCATCCCATGGCAGGCCTCTGATTGTTATTGTCGCGCTTGAGTTGAATGTCGGGTTCAAACCGAAATCCACATCTACAAAATTATAGCTGAGATTGACGTTTATGTCGAAGTTCTGGCCTGATGCATTTATACAACTGTGCCATTGTATTTTATCGGTGATGGGGTTATCGATTATCGCAGTACCATTACATACATTTGTTAAATCAGGGACATTTGGCCAGTCCGTCGTGTTTCCTGTGAAGTTCGTATAAATCGGAAGAACATTTGTATTCACTATCAACAGATATATTTCAGAATTTGCGCAATTACTGCGGTTATCACAAGCTCTTAGAGACCAGTTATAGTTTCCATTTGGAAGGTTCAGATTAAATGATGTTATATTCGAAGTTCCACTCAAGTTTTGCGTCTGATTCAGGATTCCATTTATGTAAAGTGAAGCATTCTTTAGTGCAACATTATCTGTTACTGAGGCATTAAATATTATATTTCCATTCGGATCTAAGGAGTTATTCGCTGGGAATAGGTTAGTTATTGTCGGCGGTGACGAATCCGTAGTTATGTTAATTGTTACATTACTTGTTGCCGTACTATTGAGGTTTCCAGCATAATCGTAAGCTGTAGCATTAACGAAGTAAATTCCATTCGGCAGGCTTGTGAAATCGTTGAAGTTCGGCGATGTTGTCGTAGTAATTGAACTGATTAAACTTGTTGAGTTATAGAATCTTACGGTTATATTCGCTAAATTAGCATCTGTTGCTGTTACATTTACTTGAATATTGGACCTATTTGTCAAAACCGTGCCGGAAGTCTCCGTTGGATATACAAATTGTATCAGCGGCTTTGTTTTATCAACTGTGAACGCACCAACGTAAACTGTTGCATTATTTCCCATGCTGTCTGCTGCGGTCATGTTCACAGTATAGTTACCATCGGGCAAGTTTGCAGGTATTGTATAGTTAACAGGTAACTGGCCTGAATTGGTTATGGTTGTGGGTCCCTGCGTATTTGCAACAGAGCCGTTGCTATAGTAAATATAGAACGTAATATTAATTGGATATTCGCTGCTTGTGAAATTCGTTGTTATATTTTGAGTTGAACCGTTGTTGTAAATCGGCGGTGCGGGATTTGTTGCTATATTTGTAATTACTGGAGCTATTGTGTCTGTTGTGAACGTTATGGATGTGCTATTTAGATTTCCAAACGTATCATTCGCATAGGCGTGAAGAGTATTACTACCTTCGCCGAATGTTACGTAAACAGGTATTGTGTAGGGGATATTGGTTCCATTCCAATTATACCAGACAGAGCTAGCTCCAGATGTTGAAATGTTAACTAATTGTGTTCTGTTGTTGTAAGTTGTGTTCTGCGGGCGGATAATTGAGATGCTTGGTGCTGTCGTATCATTTAAAACAAAATTAATTCTTCCAAGTTCAACATTAGTATTGGCATTAAATACTACGACTGCCCACGTACCCAAAAGCATAGACGCATTTGTAGAAAGCTGGTCATCTGCCTGTAGGTTAGCGTCTACAGCTATGTTCGAACTTATTCTTAGGACTGTACTGTTGCTGTCGATCCACTGATAATATGCATTAGCTACACTTAGCAAATTGAATGCACGGGCATAAACTACATCTCCGACTTCAAAATTTGTTTTTGGAGTCGTACGTGCTACATTTGCAAAAGTGTTAACTGTTCTAGCTGTGGTTCTTAGCACGGCGGTATCATAAACAGACGCACTTAGTGAAGAGTTAGCATAAACTGTGGTTGTTTCGTTTTGATTATTTGTTGCATTGCTAGGCGAACTTACTTTTGCATAGATGTCCTTTTGTGTACCATAGCCGCTTAAGGGCCCTATGTCCACTTTGCTATCGCTATCTGTATCTGTTAGCAATGTAACGCTATCATAATCGTAGAAAGTTGTGTTCCAATTCAATACATAAGTGTGTGTTAGATCAATGGTATCTGATTGGTTCCAACTATTGGTTATTGTAAGCAAATAATATGTACTTTCGCCCAATCCTATTGAGCGGTTGTAATCTGGCTCTATTGTAAGCCTATTTTTGACTGTAGTGCTGGTAGAAGCAGTTGTAGTTACAGAAGGTGCTACAGATGAATTAATTCTAATTGTTGTCAAATCATTAGTGCCTATTGATGCTCCTGAAGGTATGCTCAATTTCACTACAATGTCTTTAGATTCGCCAGCCAGCAAACTGCCCACATCTGCATGAGCATCGCTGTCAGTATCTGTAACACTTGTGCCATTAGCATAATACAAGTTAGCGGTCCAGCCTTGGTTTGAGTTCGCTTCTATTTCGATTACATCTGCAAAAGACTGGTAATTGTAGACCGTATAATTCAAAACTGCAGTCATTCCCGGCGCACCATAAATCGTTCTCGTGCTCGGGGCTAATCCAATCTGGCCTGTTGCAGTAGTATCTTTGACACTTTTGCTAACACTGCTAGCCACTGAAGAGGTTGCTGTAATTGTGGACACATCAACAACGCCCATGAACGTTGCACTTGGCACATCTATTTTTGCAATTAATGTTGTGAAACTATTTGTGCCGAGAGGCATGTCTACTTTGCCATCGCTATCCGTATCTGTAAGAGCGGTACCATTTGGATAGTATAGAGTTATGGTCCAACCTTGATCTGATACTTTAGTCATATCAAAAGTATCACTTGATATTCCGCAGTTCATCAAATCGTGCGTATAGTAAACTGAAGTTCCATTATTTGCTGAATCCGTATTGTTAGGACTAAACAAGAAGCTGGCGTATTGTGAAGATACAGTATCAACATTATCTTCTAACTGCGATGGTAAGTTAGTACCCGTACCTAAAGCAGATGCTGGCTGGAAATTTATTGCTCTCGGACCCGAGAAACCCAGGGCGGACCAGGCCACTCTCGCCTCTAGCTGTATGCCTGGAGAAGTTGATCCGGGGATATTGTCCTCAAGACTCTGATTTTCAGTAATACTGCCAGGCAAGTCATAACCGCTGCCATTCATCAAATCCCCTACTCCAACAGGATTGTAATTATACAAATCTGAATCCCACTGACCATTGCTTCCGTGCCAGATGAACTTTATGACTTTGTCTGTTGAATTCATATAGCCATCAAGGCCGTAGTCTAAGTAAGCCATTACCGAGATTACATTTGTGCCCGATGTTACGCGCTTGAAGTAGAAATACAAATACTGACTGTCCCACGTATAAGCGAATTCTGTTAAGTCTCTATCGGCAGTACCAACAACATCTAAATCGCCTGACCCACTTGGCTCGTCATGTCTGTAATTATTTGAATTTGAAAGAACTGCAAACCAATCATTTACATTTCCATCGATTGTGATATTCGTTAACGTCAGAGGGCTACTGACGCCACTACATGAAGGCGTACTGCTATCCGCTACGTTAACAAAAACAGTGTCTGGTGTGCCATTATTTCCAGCAGAATCGTTGTAATATATTGTATAATTGTGATTGCCCAAGAAGAAATTATTTGGTCTTACTATTATCTGAGTGTTGTTTGACCAAGCATACGGTCCGTCAAACAACGCACCATCTTTTAACACATAGTAATATCCGGGCGCAACATCATCCTGCAATATCCACACTATTGTTGATTTTTGTCCAAGGTCAACTGTCTGGTCTAATGGCGAGTCAGATGTCGGGGGCAAATCTGCATTAATCGTGACATTTCTTGTTTCTGTTGAATTTAGATTACCTGCCAAATCTAAAGCTGTAGCATTGAAATAGTAAAGTCCGTTAGTTAGATTCGTAAAGTTTACAAAGTTTGGAGACGCTAGGGTGGTTGTTGAATTAATTAGAGAAGTTGAATTATATACGTAAATAGTTATGTTTGTAAGATTCAAGTCTGTTGCAGTTACATTTACCAATACGTTTGTTCTGTTTAGAACAATACCGGGAGTTTCAGTTGGTGCAACAAACTGAACTTGTGGGAAAATCGTATCGACGGTAAAGAACCAAGTTCCGTTCTGGCCCATATTATTTATGGTATCATTTGCGAATACAGTAAAGTTATGCGGCCCTTGAGATAAACTAGATTGCGTCGAGTTGCAGGTTACAGATAAACCCGCGCCATTCTTTGTCATAGTAGAATTACTACCATCAAAATTCAGAGTACAAACAGAGATATTGCTCTGTGCATCCACAACTGAAGCATTTACTACAGCCGTTGTTGAATTCATGAATGAATTATTACCTGGCGATGGAGTTATCACCGCGATAGTTGGTGCTGTTGCGTCAGCAACTGTTGCATTTATAGTAACAGTAAAGTTTGCAGGTGCAAAAGAGCACTGTGAGCGATTGTCACAGGCCTGGCAGTTCCATAATATTGCGGTATTGTTCAGATTTGTCCTATTAAATGTAGTCTGATTTGATGTTCCACTTACTGCCGTAGTTCCATTTGCCTGGAATGTTCCAGTGTAATTCCAGTAAAATGTGATATTAGAAAGTTTGATATCATCAGTCGCGTTACAAGCAAAAGTGACGTTATTGCTTGTTGTAACGTTTCCGTTTGGAGGGCTAACTAATGTTGAATTGGGTGCCCCATCTACATTATAAGATACATTAAAGTAAAATACGTCCCAAAAGCCATAACCATTTCTGGCAGGATTGTTTGTTTTGCCGAGCTCTGATTTTGCTAATGCTCCTGTTGCGCTAGCACCAAAGAAGTTGTTGCAACTCCAACTTTCATTTGAAGTTACATTAGTACATGTTATTGGCCCTGGTTCAGTTGTTCCGGGGCATGTAGTGGTTATTGCAGTGTAACTCGCTCCGTTGTTTGCATCAACAGAAATATCACAATCATTTGGCCCAGCACCGCTGTCATTTGCCCACCATTGATAACAAATGTTAACCTGTGTAACTGAAATACAGTTTGTGACACTTGTGTTTGTTGAATTTATTCTTACACCGCCATAAAATCCTCCTGCAGCAGAGCCATTCCATGGATGGAGTTCATAGCTCGTATCATTAGCTAGAAGCGAGCTGCCGTTTGCAACAGTGCAAGCTGCGCCGAAACTACCTTTCGCAGCTCTATTTTCTGCTGCACAATTTGTTATGGGCATTTGTGCATATGCGGGGTCTTCCGGCGTTAGTACAAAACTATATTCCTGACCTGGCGTCAAATCCATTATTTTGGCCCAGTTACCAGTGCAAATCTGATTTACAAAATCCCAGTCTTTGCATTTATACAAAGAATCTCCTACTGCAATACCTGTGACTGTTGCTCTAGTGAAGTTAAATTGGGTCGGGTCAATTACATAGACCTCTACAAAGCCGTCTACCTCGGAGGGATTATCTATTTTTATGAAATCAGTGATGTTTTGCGTAACATCAATATCGTTGAATGTGATTTCCTGAATAGGG
>Ga0315293_10000827_pt1 | contig 29329 bp, 30 predicted proteins | sample YL17G13_20_MG_FD_203071 | JGI IMG/M metagenome (GOLD analysis project Ga0315293, IMG submission 203071) | Sediment microbial communities from Yellowstone Lake, YNP, Wyoming, USA - YL17G13_20 | ecosystem: Environmental > Aquatic > Freshwater > Lake > Sediment | place: USA: Wyoming | collected... | reverse complement strand
CAGGACCTCGATGTTTTCGCGAAGAAGCACGATTCTCCGGCGCTGCTCACGTCCGCTAAGACGGGATACAATGTGGAGCAGGCTTTCATCACGTTGGTGGACAAGCTCCTGCAGTCGCGCTGAGGTTCGCCCGCACGCCCTGAAGGATAATAACGCCCTTGCTCCATGACGTACACGAGGCGGGAATCATGGCTGCACGGTGTGCCGATAGCGTGTTCTACAACGGAAAGGTGCTCACGTTCGCGTCGGAAAGGAGATCCGCACGCGCGATCGCGGTCGAGGACGGCGTCATCGTCGCTGTGGGCACGGACGGGGAGATTCGGAAGTCCGCACCCAGGGGGTGCGCGAAGTACGATCTCGGAGGCAAGATTGTCGTCCCTGGCTTCATCGACTGTCACACACATTTCATCCAGATGGGCATGGACTCTCTGGACGTCAACCTGTCAGAGACCGACACGATAGACGAGGCTCTCGCGCTGATGAAGGCCGCGGCAGGGAAGTCCCCGGAGGGGCAATGGATCATCGGGACATGCTGGAGGGAGAGCAAATGGAAGAACGGCCGGTTCATCACCCGGGCCGACCTCGACGCCGCGTGTCCGAAGCACCCTGCGGCTGCACATAGGATATGCGGGCACCTCTCGTCGGTGAACTCGAAGGCGATCGAGGCGATAGGGATAACCTCGAAGACGCCCGATGTCGATCTGGACCCCGCCGGGAACATAATCGGGACGGTGAGGGAATCGGCGGTGGAGCTAGTCCGGAAGGCCACAGAGCCCGACCTGGCCCGCAAGATGAAAGGCCTTGCTCTCGCAACACGGAAGGCACACTCGTTGGGTGTGACCTCGGTCCACGACAACTCCGCTGAAGGTGATATGAAGGTCTTCCAAGCTGCGGAGAGGAGCGGGAAGCTCGGGGTGCGCGTGAGGGTCAATGTTCCGTCGAGGAACCTCGACGCGATGCTCAGGCTGCGCTTGTCGGGCAATTTCGGGAACGATCGGCTCATGATAGGGGGCTTGAAGATATTCTGCGACGGAGCGCTCGGCGCGCGGTCGGCCGCGCTTTCCGAGCCGTTCACGGACGACCCGGGCAACAAGGGCATGTTCGTCCACGATAGAAAGGACCTCGACCAGATGGTCGCGGATTCGAATGATGCTGGTATTCAGGTCGCGGTCCACGCGATAGGTGACGAGGGCATCGAGGCGGCTCTCTCCTCCATCGAGGCCGCACTCGACAGGAACCCGAGGAAGGACCACAGGCACAGGATAGAGCACCTGGAACTCCCGACCGCCGACCACATCGCGCGCATGCGCAAGCGCGGCATAGTGGCGTCCATGCAGCCCAACTTCGTCGGCGAATGGGGAGGGATCAACGGCATGTATGTCGACAGGCTCGGGCCCGAGAGGGCGAAGCGCAACAACCCCTTCGCGGAGGTGCTGAAGGCGAAGGTCAGGATGGTCTTCGGGTCGGACTGCATGCCCTTCTCTCCGCTGTACGGCATACACTCCGCGGTGAACGCCCCCTATCCGTCTCAGAGGATCAGCGTCGAGGATGCAATCGCCGCGTACACGCGCGAGGCCGCGTTCGCCTCCTTCGAGGAGGGCCTCAAAGGGTCCATCGAGGATGGCAAGCTCGGGGACTTCGTCGTTCTCGTTGGGGACCCGTACGCGGATCCGGGGAATGTGGTGTCTGTGGGCGTGACGAAAACGATCGTCGGAGGCGAGGTCGTATACGACCGAGCCGTGTCGAAGAAGTCGTGAGGTGGTGTAAGTGAGATTCGAGGAAGTGCTTACCGAGGGAGCCCCGAAGCCGATCGGTCCGTATTCGCAGGCGGTCATCTGCGGCGACCTTGTGTTCTGCTCTGGCCAGATCGGCCTCGACCCTGCCTCGGGGATAATCGCAAGCGATGATGTTGCGGGGCAGGCTGAGAGGGTCATGCTGAACCTCGAGGCCGTGCTGGAGAAGGCGGGAGCGAGCCCCTCCACCGTCGTCAGGACCACACTGTACCTCGTGAACATGGCCGATTTCGCGAGCGTGAACCAGGTCTATGCGAAGCATTTCGGAGCAGCGAAGCCCGCCAGGAGTACGGTCGCGGTCGCATCGCTGCCGAGGGACGCGAAGATCGAGATGGAGGCGATAGCCTTCATCCCTCGCGAGAGATGATCCTAATCCCTGCATGAGAACGCGGAAGCTCATTTGAGGAGCGCCGTCGGTACGGCGGGTGCGGGTGCCCATATCGTGGGGCGATCGCGTTTCCGAGGTCGAGGCGCGTTTCCCGATGGGGCACATTATTAGCAATCCATTGCAGATTTCGACAAGGTGATGGTGAAAGGTTCAACAGAATAGTCATTCTTTGCTTGTTTTTGCAGAACGCTGGACATGCGTTCAGGCAAGGTTTAAGTATTTTGGAACGGTACGGATACCGTTAAGCCGGAGAAGCGGTTTTGCGATACTTAGTATGCCGGGAAAGGGAGGAGCAAACATGAAAGCATTGGTGCTAGGGGCCTCGGGTCAGATAGGTGCGTACACCGCGCAGGACCTTGTGGAGATGTGCGGCGTGAAGGACGTGATCGCCTCGAGCAGGAAGATGGCGAACGTCAAGAATGCCATGGACGATCTGAAGCTCGGGAAGAAGGTCCAGATGATGGAGCTTGATGCGACCGACACCGAGAAGGTCCTTCAGACGATCAAGAAGGAGAAGGTCGATGCGGTCGTGAACTGCGCGTGGTACCAGACAAACCTTGGCGTGATGGATGCGTGCCTGAGGGGTGGGGCCACGTACACCGACCTGGGTGGTTTCTTCGACACATGTCTGAAGCAGATAGACCTGCACAAGAAGTGGAAGGCAGCAGGCATCAACGCGACCATCGGCTTGGGCAGCACGCCTGGCATGACGAACATCGCCGGGGCAGCAGGCGCCAAGAGGCTGGACACCGTAGACTCTATAGACATCGTGTGCGCGTGGGGCAACACGCTACCCGTCAAGGAGGCGGGCTGGCCAGGATACTCGATCAGGACCGTCCTCGACGAGTTCACACAGCAGTCCGTCCAGTGGCTCGGCGGGAAGTACGTGAAGCAGCAGATACTCGGAGGCGAGAAGGAGGTCGTCATGCCCGACCCGATCGGGAAGGTCAGGTCGTACTACATCAAGCACTCCGAGCCCGCGACGATGGGCAAGTACCTGAACGCCAAGAATGTCACATTCAGGATCGGCTTCCCCGCGCAGGACATGAACACCTTCCTGACACTGAGGACGCTCGGGTTCGCGGACGAGGCCCCGCTCGAGGCGGGCAAGGCCAAGGTCTCCCCGCTCGACTTCCTGACCGCGATGTACCAGAAGGGCGTCGCCGCCGGCAGGGGTGCCCCGCCGAAGGAGGCGTTCGAATACGACATGTTCAGGATCGACTGCGCAGGCAAGAAGGACGGGATGCCCTCGATGGTCACGTACTACATCGTGACGTGGAACGACCCCGTGAGGGGCATCTCATCCGCAAGGGACACCTCCGTGCCGCCCGCGATCGTGAGCTACTGGCAGATGTCCGGCAAGATCAAGGAGCCGGGCGTGTTCCCCGCGGAGGCGACGGTGGACCCGGAGCCGTTCTTCAGGGAGCTCGGGAAGAGGAATATCAACGTCGAGGAGCACATCACCACCTCGACCAAGTACTACTGAACGGCGCTCCCTGGAAACCGAAAGAGCAGAGGGCTCACGCCCTCTGCTGAGCATTCTCCTTTTCGTTCTCAGGTCACGGGGACTGCTTCGCTTCCTTCTCAGGCTCTGGCATGAGCGACAGCAGCCTCGCCATGGCCACCGTGAAGTCGTCCAGCTCCACGTCCACGAGGGCTTTGTCCATGGGAACCTTGTCCTGCACAGCGCACCTGAAGTGTATCTGGCACTTCGGGCAGAACATGAGCATCCTGCTCGCTCCAGCCTTCTTCGCCTCCATGATCCTTTCGAGCTGCATCTTCTTCGTCTGGGCGCTGCAGTTCGACCACCCGCTGACGCCGCAGCACACGGCTTTGTCGCGCGTGTTCTCCATTTCGACGAACTTCGCCCCGACGAACGCCTTGGCCAGTTCCCTCGGGCTGTCGTAGATGCCGGAATGCCTTCCCAGCCTGCACGAGTCGTGGTATGAGAAAGTCACCGAGGACCTCACTGCGTCGTCGAGCTTGAGCGCTCCCGTGTCGATCAGCTCCTTGATGTAGTCGGATATGTGCACCAGCTCGAACTCCATGTCCCCCATGAGGTCCTTGTAGTCAGAGTTGAACGTCCGGTAGCACTCGGGGCAGGTGAACACGACCTTCTTCGCGCCCGACTTCTTGATCAGATCGATGTTGTACTCCATGAGCTTCTCGAAGTTCTCCTCGTCCCCTGTCCAGTTCAGGTCGTGCCCGCAGCATTTCTCGTCGTTGCTCACGACTGGCACGACCCCCGCCTTGTTCATGATCCTGACCGCGCTCTCGCATATGTCCTGGAGCCTCAGGCCCTTTCTGTCGAAGAATATCTGGTCGTAGTGCGGGAGGCATCCGACGAAGTAGAACACATCGCCCTTGTCGGCGACCTGCATGTCCTTCTTGACCCAGTCGAGCCTCTTCTGCTTGAGGTCGGCCAGGGCCATTATCCGCTGCACCGAATGGATGAGGCCTCCCTGGGAGCACAACGGGGCCGAGCCGTATATCGCCGCCTCCTCCCTCATGCTCCTGATGAACCCGGAGTAGTCGACCTTGTACGGGCACATGGAGTTGCACTGCTCGCACGTAGTGCATGTCCATATGTCGCGGTCGGTCGCGATGTTCTCTACGATGCCCTCCATCGCCCGGAGCACTATTGTCCTTGGCGCGAAGGTTGTGTCGAACTTGGCGATAGGGCACACGGTGGTGCACTTTCCGCACTCGACGCAGTCGAACGCGCCGGTGTCCTCTATCATCTGCTTGACCGCGGTGACCGTCTGCGCCTTCGTCCTCTCCTTCTTCGCCTTCTTGACCTGCGGGACGGGCACCGGCCCCAGCGCGCGCACCTCCTCGACGAACTCGCTGACCGTCTTCGCGAACTTGGTTCTCTCGGAGGCGTTTATCCACTCCGTCCTGAGCCGCCTGGAGTCGAGGCCCATGATATCGAACAGCCTCTTGAGGGCGTCCACGCGCTCCTGGGCCTTCTTGTTCCCCGAGACGTAGTGGCAGTTGTCCATAAGGCACCCGATCACGATGACGCCGTCCGCGCCGTGTTCGAAGGCGTCCATGACAACGCTCGGCTCCACGCTCCCGCTGCACATCACCCGGACGATCTTGATGTTCGGGGGATAATCGATCTTGTTAACCCCGGCGAGGCTGGCGGAGGGGTATCCGCACCAGGTGCACGTGAACGCGATGATCTTCGGCTCGAACTTCTCAGCCATCGGACAGCACCTCCTCCACGATCGCCCTGATCTGCGCTTCGACCTGCTCCCTTGTGAAGTTGTTTATCGTGATCGCCTTGTTGCAGCAGGTGGCTGCGCACGCGCCGCAGCCTTCGCACCTGACCTCGTCCACCTTCGACACCAGGACCCCCTTCTTCTGGTCCAGGGTCACCGTGATGGCGCCGTACTCGCACGTCTCCTCGCACCTTCCGCAGCCCCTGCACCGGTCCTCGTCCACGAACGCGACTATCCGAGGGCACGTGGCCTTTCCCTTCTTCATGAGCTCGACGACGCTGGCCGCGGCCGCCTTCGCATCCTCGATGGAGTACCTGATCCCCTTAGGCCCCTGCGCGGTGCCCGCGACGTATATCCCCCTTCTGAACTCGGACGGGAACATCGGGTTGATGTCCTTCATGAACCGGTCGATGTCCGTCTGGATGTGGAGCATCTTCGCTATCCTGTCGCTGCCGTCCGAGGGCTCCTGGCCCACCGCCAGGACCACGAGGTCGCTGTCGATGTTGAGGAGCGAGTCAGAGTCCGTGTCGGAGGCCCTCACGAAGAGCTTGCTCTTGTCCACGACGACCTCCGAGACCCTGCCCCTGGTGAAGTTGATCCCTTCCTCCTTCGCTTGGCTGTAGAACTCCTCGAACCCTCTGTATGGCCCTCTGAGGTCGATGTAGTGTATGTACACGGCCGTGTCCGGGTCGAGCTTCTTGATCTCCCTCGCCTGGCCAATGGCATACGTGCAGCACACCAACGAGCAGTGCAGGTTCCCCTTGACCTTGTCCCTGGAGCCCACGCACTGGATGAAATTGACCGTCTTGGGCTGCTTCCCGTCCGATGGGCGCCTCAGCCCCCCTCCCTTCTCGCGCCCTTCGACGATGAGCTGCTCCAGCTCGACCGTCGTGATGACGTTCGGGTGCCCGTACCTGAGCTCGGGTATCCTCTTCGGGTCGAAGGTCTTCGTGCCCGTCGCCACGATGATGGTGCCGACATCGAACTCCTTCACGCCCTCCTTGGTCCTCACCTTCACATGCCTGTTCCCGAACCCTCCTGTGATGTCCTCGATCTCGGAGTCCAGCATGATCTCGATGTTCTTGTTCTGGGTCACATCCTCTATCTTGGGCGTGAACACGCACTCCTTGCAATACTGCATGCAGCAGATGCCGCAGTTGTGCGTCGGGAATGTCATGCTGAGCTTGTACGCGCGGCCCCCGAGCTCCCCGCTCCTCTCGACGACGTGGACCTTGTATCCCTGGGTCGCGATGTCGAGGGCGGCTTGCATCCCCGTCACGCCTCCGCCTATCACGAGGGTCGACCCGAGGATCGGAACCTCGATGTCCTCGAGCGGGATGAGCTTCTCCGCCCTAGCCACCGCCCCCCTGAGGAGGCTCCTCGCCTTCCGGGTGGCCTCCTTCTTGTCAGGGTGCACCCACGCGCAGTGCTCCCTGATGTTGACCTGCTCGAAGAGGTACTTGTTCATCCCCTCCTCTTCCAGGGACCGGCTCACGATGAGGCCCTGTATGTTCGGGGAGCACGCGGCGACCGCAATCCTTTCGAACCCCTTCGAGGCGTACTCGTCCTTCAGGAACCTCTGCCCCTCGCGCGAGCATAGGGCATCGTGTATCCCGACGGCCACGACCCTCGGGTCCTTCCTGACCTCCTCGAGTATCTTCTCGAGGTCCACCTTCTTGCCGATCTGGCCCTTGCATCCGCAAAGGAAGACTGCGATGCCCTTGCGCTTCCCAGCCGTCGCATCAAGCTTGTCCGTCATAATGGTTCACCGTCCTGATCCCTGGGAGCCATTTCCTCAGCAGGAGACGAACTCGACGCCTTCCTCGAGCTTCGCCCTGCGCAACGCGTTGTACACTCCTTCCAGTATGCACGCCTCGGTGACATATCCGTAGAAATCGCCCTTGTCGAACACCGCGATCGTCGAGACCCTGGAGTTCGCCATCGTCTTCGCGACCCATCGGAGCTCGAGGGACAGGTTGGTGAGGACCACGAGAGGCTTGGACATGACGTCCTTCACCTTGGTCTTGCCCAGGTCCTTTCCCTCTGCAATCACCTTCGAGACGATGTCCTTCTTCGTGACGATGCCGTACGCGTCGCTCTTGTTTTGACGGGGGACGAGTAGCGAGTAGCAGTTCTTCTCCAACATGGTGTCGATTGCGGTGAGGACAGACTCGTCCCTGTCGATCGTGGGGAGCTCGAAGGTCTTGACGACGTCCCTGAGGGTGAGCGTCTTGTTCGTCATTCCTTCGCCTCCTTCTTTCCTTTGGCCGCGGCCTTCATGACATCGACGTCCGAGATGAAGCCTAGGAACTCCTCCCTGTCGAAGACCGCGATCTTCGACACGTTCTCGTTTGACATCTTCTTCGCGACCCATCTTAGATCGAGGTCGAGGTTGTTCAGGGTCGCGAGAGGCTTCCTCGAATGGTCGAGGATCGGGGCCTTGCCGAGGTCGACCCCGTTCGCGATCGCCCCTTCGACGATGTCCCATCTTGTCACGATGCCGTAGGCATCGTTCGGGCCCATTCTGTCGATAAGGAGGTAGTCCGTCTTGTTCTCCATCATAGACATCAAAGCGTCCCCGACCGTTGCTGTTGGCGAGATCTTGACGGGGGGACGCGAACTCTTGACGATATCCCTAAGTTCCATCTGTTATCCTCCACCCCATGCGAGATTGCTCCGTTATTGCCGTGACCATATATGAACGGTTCTGTTGCGAAGCGAGGCCGCTGCCCTTCACGCCGCAGCCCCCCGCAACTCGCTCCATTCGGCTCCGACCGTGCGCCTTTCTCAGGGTCGTAGAGGACCGTCATCACGTCATGCTGGAGCGTGCCGGGGCCGAACCGTAAACCCCCCACCAACAGAGCCATGAACATATCCAGCTACACCTGACAGGGTAACGGGACGGTCTCGCACCGAATGCGTCGGGTTGGTGGAATAGACTAATACATTCCGAACGCAATCGGACGCGGGATGAGTCATCCCTTGGACCGCCTGTTCCGGCCCGAATCCGTCGCGCTCATCGGCGCCTCTGCGAGTCCGGAGAAGATGAGCAACGTCGCCCTCAGGAGCCTCTCGAAGGGCGGGTTCAGGCTGTACCCTGTGAACCCGAAGGAGAAGGAGATACTCGGCCTGAGATGCTACGCGTCAGTCACCGAGCTGCCAGAGCCAGTGGACCTTGCGGTGGTGTCCCTCCCTGCCAAGTTCTCCGTCGAGGCCGTCAAGGATTGTGCGCGCAAGGGCGTCGGGTTCGTCGTGGTGACATCATCCGGGTTCAAGGAGACTGGACCGGAGGGCGCTGCGCTCGAAGAACGCCTGCTCGAGGCGATGCGCGGCAGCAGGACGAGGATGTTGGGCCCGAACACCATGGGGATGCTGGTGCCGTCGCATAAGCTCGACACGCTGTTCATCCCCGCGGAGAAGAGCATGCGCCCCGGTCCTGGGCAGGTCGCGATGTTGTCTCAGAGCGGGGCCGTGTCGGTCGCGTTCCTGGAGAGAGCGGAGGCGTCCGGACTGGGGATATCCGCGTGCGTCGGGATCGGGAACAAGGGCGACTTGGCCGAGAACGAACTGATCGAATACCTCGCCCAGGACGATGACACGCGCTGCATCTCGCTCTACCTGGAGTCTTTTGTGGACGGTCGGGAGTTCATCCGGATCGCGGGCGCGGTCATGAAGAAGAAGCCGGTCGTGCTGCTCAAGTCGGGGAGGACCCAGGCGGGCTCGCTCGCCGCGAGCTCCCATACGGGTGCGATTGCCACATCCTCAGATCATCTGGTCGACGGCGCGCTGAGGCAGGCGGGCGTGGTCAGGGTCTACGACGAGGAGGAGCTGCTCGATGTGTCCAAGGCCCTGGCGTACATCGACCATATCGAAGGCGACCGCATCTGTGTGGTAGCCAGCGCGGGAGGGTTCGGGGTCATCGCGACCGACTACGTCGAATCGAAGGAGCACGGGGCGGGGCTCAGGATGGCATCCCTCTCGGAGTCCACGAAGAACAAGCTGAGGGAGGTCGTTCCCGCATTCTCCTCCGTTAGGAATCCGGTCGACCTCACCGCGGGGGTCACCGATGAGATGTACGATGCCGTGCTCGGCATACTGAGGGCCGACGCAGGGGTCAACGGCATCATGATGTCCCTCGAACTGCAGCCCCCGAACGTGAGCGACAGGCTGATAGAGGTCGCTGCGAGGACACGTTCCTCGAAGGGCGCTCCGGTGGTCGTGAGCGCTTTCGGAGGGGGGAGGACATCGGAGCTGCTCTCGTCCCTCGAAAGGCTCGAGATACCCGCATATCCGACCATCTGGAGAGCCGTCAGGGCGTTGAAGGCGTTGTCCGAGCGAGGAGCCTACCTCGCAAGGATGAAATAAAACCTGTCAAGAAGACTCGCCTCGAGCGTATTCCCTCGTTTTGGGTGAGGGAGTCTTCCCGGTTGGAGTTTGAAGGAATGCCGCCGAATCAGCCGCCGATCCTGAAGACCTTCGTGCTGCACTTCGGGCACGTGCCCTTTGTGGCAGGCTTGCCGTTCTTCATCTTAACCTTCTTCGGGTCCTTCATTTCGACTGATTTCTTGCACTTAACACAGTAGGCCTTTACCAAATATCCCACCATCCCTGTATCGCCTCGTGCTAATATATATTCTCTTGGATGATTTCCAGTGCAGGAGCTGCAGCGGGCATTTTCCCCTATGTAGCATAGGCGGACGTGCGTCCGGGACGTGGGTCGATGGCTTGGTCGAAAGTAAATTATACTCAATCCAGTTGATTTCGGTACGAAAGGATGGGGCCCATGCCTGATGTAAACACGAACACTGGCAAAGGCAACAAGGACCCTCGTCACGAGACTTTCTCGTCGATGTACGAGAACCAGGTCGCGGTGAACTTCGGCAGGGGCATGGCCGACCCTTTCATACCCGCCTTCGCGGTGAACGTGCTCAACGCGACCCCCGCTCAGCTGGGCTGGTTGCAGGCGTTCATCAATCTCTTCCCCACAGTGATGCAGGTGCCATGGGGCAAGCTGAGCGATTTCTTCGGCAGGAGGATCCCGTTCCTCGTCATAGGCGGCATTCTCTCGTTCTCGCTCTATTTCTTCATGATCGGCGCCCTGGGCCCCTGGCAGCTCATATTCATCGTCGCCGCGCAGATGTTCATCGGCTCCATGATGATTCCGACTTGGTCGGCTCTGGTCGGCGATATGACAACCCCCAGGAATCGTGGGACCATCATGGGGAAGTTCTTCGCGGCGTCCTCCACGGCCAGCCTCATCGCGACCCTCGCAGGCGGGGCGATCATGCCATCCGACCCCGGACTCCAGCAACAAGCGTCCACCTACGCCATCCCGTTCTTCATCGCTGGCATAAGCGGGATCGTCGGATCGCTGATCCTCATGGAGGTGAAGGAGGCCAAGAGGCGGGTCTACGCGTCCCCCAAGAGGATATTCGCCTTCAGCCTCAGATCGTTCGTGTTCATATCGGATCTGGGAGAGAACCGGTACTTCAGGGACCTGATAGTCCTGAACACCACGTTCAACTTCATAATGTCCCTGATATGGCCGATACTGTATCTGACTTACATCAGGACGCTGGGCGCATCGTTGTTCGAGATCGCGGTCATGACCGTCATCTCGACTGGGGCCACGCTCTTCTTCCAGACAAAGGTCGGCAGGTTGCTCGACCTCATAGGTCCGATGCCCCAGATACTGATCTCGAGATTCGCCTTCATCTCGGTGCCGATCGTGTACGCGCTCGCGACCGATGTGTGGCACATATACGTCCTCAATGCGGCGCTGGGATTCGCGACCGCTATGGCCAACGTCGCGTTCTTCGCCTACATACTGGACGTGGCACCCGAGGAGAAGAAGGGCGAGTACTTCGCCGTTTATAACACCATGATCGGGATAGCGACCTTCATCGGCTCGGTCATCGGAGGATACCTGGCCGCCTTCTTCCTCGATTACTACGGCGCCGCGAACTTCGTGATGGCCTACGGTGCGGTCTACGCCATATCCGCCTTCGGCAGAGCGGCCTGCTCATTGTGGTTCCTGAAGCTTAAGAACCCCGTCCAGTATCCGCAGACACTGACTGGATACCTGAAGGAGACCTTCGTCAAATGGCGCAGCTGGAAGTGGTCTCCGTTCTGACGGATCTAGCCCTGGCTCATGAGACTGAGTGAAAAACGGGGGAAATGGTTTGTAATTACTTCGTGCGCTTGCCAGCGACGAAGCCTCTGAGCTGAATCCTCTCCCTCCTCGGGAGAGTGATCAGGCTCTTCTCAAGCCTGACCTGCTTCAGTGTGTTCCAGACGATGCTCGTGCGCATTCCTTCCACCTCCAAAAAGTGAACAACGGCGTACTCCGAACTTTTGCAGAGACGACCATTCACTTGCAGGATGTTCGTGCTAGCCCGCTATCTAGGGGTGAACAATCCACCGGGCTACGTTTTAGCGCGAACATACTTATCGAATGCTCCTGAAGCTCGTCGGGTATTTGAGGCTTTGCCCGTCACTTCCGCGGAGCATAAAACGGATGCAATAAAAAACACGGACGACTATCGAAAAACGGCTGTTCGGCGTCGGTTCCTGTATGCATTGTTGTGCTCTGGCTCATTGTACAGTTATGAACAATATTATATGATTATATAAATTCAAAGTATGTATACTAGACTCAGAATTTAATTGCGGACGACGTTGAAACTGGGGTCCTCGCGAGGGCCGCTTCTCAGCTCGAGACGAAAAGCATGAGGGCTATCGCGAGTATGACTCCCATCAACAGGACGAATAGGAAGAACAGCGCCCTCTGGTCTATCATGTGACCTCGGCTGTCGCCATCCCCGCGCTCATGCTTAACCCTTTTGCCATGCAGGTCTGAAAACCTGCAAATAGAGGTTACGACAATTCCCCTCGATATGGGTATTGAGGCTCTGACATCGCTCACAAGCAAGGAACGGATACTCCTCTATCTCTCAGACTTCTCGCACATGGAGGATAGATACGAGCTCCCTGGGGAGGTCGTCCAGGAGTCCATCGCCTTCGCGACCGGCGTTCAGAGGAAGCACCTCTCCCAGTATCTTGACGATTTGATGGGCGAAGGGCTCGTGACAGAGCGCAAGGCGCACATCAAGGGCATGAAGCAGAGGATGAACGGCTACTACCTGACGACCTCTGGGTACTCCAAGTCGGGCGCGATCCGAGACCAGATCACGTCCGTGGTCGTCCCCATCCTAGTCAACGGGAACGTCCTCGACAAGAAGGTATGCGAGATCGATGACATGGCCCCCGCGAGGGTCACGTTCTGCGACATAGTCCGGGAGGCCATCCAGCACGGGAAGCTGGACATCGAGGGGCTCAACAGGGTGGACGCCAGGAAGAGGGAGTTGGTCGAGGCCGAGGACCAGGCGTCCCAGGCTTACAAGAGGGCCCTGCAGACTGTCTGGCGGGACGGCGTCGTCACCGCGACCGAGAGGTTCCTGGTCGAGGAACTGCGCAAATATCTCAAGATCAGCGACGGTCAGCACATGGCTCTCGAGGAGGAGATCCTGAAGAAGCTGGCGCAAACTCACATGGAGTTCCTTAGGATATACAGGTCCGTCCTGGAGGTCGCGCTGGCGGATGGGACGCTCTTGGGTCCCGAGGTCGAGATATTGGAGAGCCTGAGGAAGACGTTCAGGATCTCGCACCAGGAGCACGACGAGCTGCTCCGAGAGGTTTCGCTCGCGATGTGCGGCCCGCCGGGTTGCGACGGCCCCGATGCCGACTCGGAGCATTGAGCCCAGAGACGCCTATCTTCGGATGGCCGCCCCGCGCTTGCCTGTCTGCCCTTCTTCGAACGCGAACGCCATGCTCGGAGTGTTGTGGTGATATCCCACTCTTCCCTTCGAGTCGACCATTATCAGCCCCCCGAACCCGTCCACGCGCTCGGCCATGATCCCGATCGCTCCTTCGCAGGCTAGGAAGGGATCGTTCGATTCGCGCAGGAGGTCCAACCCCGTCTTCGAGAGCACGACCGACATGATCTTCTCGCCCCATCCGGTGGCAGACGCAGCGCCCAACCGGTCGTCCGCATATGCGCCGCTGCCAATCAAGGGCGCGTCTCCGACCCTCCCCGGGAGCTTTCTGTTGATGCCGCCCGTAGACGTCGCGCATGCGGCGTGCCCGTCCCTGTCGATCGCGCACGCACCGACAGTGTCTTTCCTGTTGCCAGCGAACTCCTGTCTCGTCCTGAGGACGCCGGTCCTGAGGAACTCCCGGTAGTCCTCCAGTTCCCTGCCCACGAGGAGCTCCTCCTCTGGGCAGCTCTCGAAGCCGTTCTGCAGCGCGAACCTCAGGGCCCCCTCTCCTGCGAGCATCGAGAACTGCGTGGACTCCATCAACCTCCGAGCCACCTTGACGGGGTTCCTGATGTTCTTGAGGGCCGCGACTGCTCCAGACCTGAGGTTCGCCCCGTCCATGATGATGGCGTCCATCTCAACCATCCCCTCCTGGTTCAGAACGGACCCCCTGCCAGCGTCGAAAGTGGGATCGTCCTCGAGGAGCACGACCGCTCTCTCGACCGCCTCCACTGCCGAACCTCCTCGCGCGAGGATGTCGAATCCCATGGCAGCGGCGTTCCTGCAGCCGCTGACGTGCGGTTCGACGAGGTGTTCGGGGATGTCCCAAGCCCCTCCGTGGACGATGATCGAGGGTTTCATGCGGGGTAACTGGTGATGGGCGATAATATAGCTAGGGCTCTGTTGCAGAAATCCAGCGACTGAAGTCTCTCATTCAGAGCCAGCCGAACGAGGACGGGCAATCGGTGCCTGATCCTTGCACCGTTTTCCGCCCTGTGTCTTACCGCATCTTTTCCGACCCTCCTATCAGGGTGCTAATCATGCGGGAGGTCCGTCTGCCTAAAATGCTCGTTCCGCGGTCAGGGCGACGCGGCCAATCGATCTATCGAGGCAGCCAGGGCGTTCCGAGGAGGGCATGGAAGGGCAGATGCTACATGCAGTGGATGAGTCCAAGTACCACGACCGCCGGGCCTCCAGACGACTCTGCAGGAGAGAGGGGAAGATGGAGCATGACCGGGTCGAGTACCGGATGCATCAGGTGGCCAACGCCGTGCTCGACTTCGCCGAGGAGAAGACGGCGGCGATAATGCTCGAGGACCTCAAGGGGGTCTTCAAGCCGAGGGAGGACAAGCGCCTCAACAGACGCTTGAGCATGTGGCCGAGGAGGAAGCTCCACCAGTTCATCGAGTACAAGGCCAAGTGGAGGGGGGTGACGGTCCTCACGGTAGATCCAAGGAACAGCAGCAGGAAGTGCTCGGTATGTGGGAGATTACAGGATTCCCGAAAGGGCACGGAGTTCGCGTGTGAGTGCAGCTGGCATCTCGACAGGCACATCAACGCCAGCCTGAACCTGCTGCAGACAGCCGTCTCGAAGGAGATGGTGGGGGGTTTACGGTTCGACCCCGGCGCGCTCCAGCATGACGTGATGATGATCCTCTACGACCCTGTGAAGGGCGCACGGTCGGAGCCGAATGGAGCGAGTTGCGAGGGGGCTGCGGCGTGAAGAGCCGCTGCCTGGTTTCGCAACTGAACCAGCTAGAGCACTAACTTGAAAACCTTGTCGTGCTGCCTGACCCTGTCCTTCACCTTGATGCCGACGGACTGGCCCGCAGATGCACTGGCCACGGGCTTCCTGTCGATCTCCATCGACTCGATCTTCTGCTCGAAGTCGGTCGTCATGCCTTTAATCTTGACGGTGTCGCCCACCGAGAGCGCCCCTGCGGTGATCTCAATCGCGGCGACGCAAGGCTTCGCGAAGAACTGAATTACAACGCCCACCTGAACCTCTTCCGCCATATTCTCCTCGTCCGTGGAATCCTCTTACCGATATTTCGTTGTTTTGCATGGCGTCGTTTGGGGATGCTGGGCGAAACCACGTCTTGCGCCATTCCGCGAAAGTTATAATAGGGGGGAGTATCTCACTCAGCTAGCTCGTTGTGTGGACAGCCAAGGGATGAGGAATGCAGAACGCTAGCGAGAAGTCAAGGCACAGGCCGTCAGTCAAGCGATGCCCGACACCGCCTAGGTTCGCTGGGGAGATGCTCAGTGTCGTCTCCGACATCATGTCAGTGGAGCATCTAGACTCCGTTCTGCAGAAGATCGCATCGACCGTGGCGGAGCTGTTCTCGATCAAGGCCCTGTTCATATCCGTCCTCGACGAGAACGAGCAGGTCTTCAGGATACACGCGGTGTACGGCTTCGACGCCGAGAAGCAGGCACGGATCATGAAGACAGTCTACAGTCAGGAGAGGCTCAAGAAGGACCTCGAGCCTCAGTGGAAGCTCGGGGAGAACGTCTATTTCATCCGTCCTTCGCCCGAGGACTATGTCAAGGACGACGAGCCGTTCTATTTCAGGATCGCGGACATCACGAATCCAAGGGTCGATCCCAGCCAGTGGCATGAGCTTGACTATCTCAAGTTGATGTTCACCGACCGCGAGAACAGGATCAGGGGCTACATCGAGATCGAGGAACCCCTGTCGAGGAAGGTCTTCGACAAGGAGACCCTCGAGGCCATGCAGATATTCGCGCAGCTGGCCGGAGTCGCGATCGAGAACGCGAAGGTACTCCAGAAGGAGACCGAGGACGCGCAGAGGGCCAGGTTCCTGAGCGACATCATCGCGCACGACATCAACAACTACAACCAGGCGGTCACGAGCTACCTCCAGATGGCCTTGTCGGGCGGGTCTATCCCGGACAAGATCGGGACGTATCTGGAGCGGGCCTCGTCTTCGGCCTGGAACATCAGCGAGCTCATCCAGAGGGCGAACAAGCTGAACAAGATCGAGGAGGAGGGGGACAAGAACCTCGGCCCGGTCGAACTCGGAGAGGTGCTCAAGGAGAGCGTCGCGGAAGTGCTTCAGGCGCACGCGGACAAGAACGTCAAGATCGAGCTCAAGCTGGCGAACTCGAGGTATTTCGTGATGGGGAACGAGCTCGCGGACGAGATATTCGTCAACATCCTCAGGAACGCCGTCGAGTACGACCCTCATGAGAATGTCGTGGTCGAAGTGAACATAGGCGAGTTCTTCATCGACTACCGGCGATACTGGTGCGTTTCCGTCGCTGACAACGGGATTGGCATCCCGGACTCCAAGAAGAATGTCGTGTTCGGGAGATTCAGCAGCAGCATCGAGGGCCCGCCCGCTAGCGGATTGGGTCTGTCCATCGTCCGGGCGGTGGTCGAGGGGTACCATGGAATGGTCTGGGTCGAGGACAGGGTGCGCGGGGACCACTCGAAGGGGAGCGTTTTCAGGGTGGCGCTCCCGATGACGTCCGCGAAGTGAGATCGGCCTGCAGAGGCCAGAACGTTTATTTTCGTCGTCCCCTGATTGGGGTACGGATTGTCATGATGAAACTCAAGGGGAGGGTTGCGCTCATCACGGGCGGGACGGAAGGCATGGGCTACGCCACCGCCGAGCTGTTCCTGAGGGAAGGGGCCAAGGTCGTCGTCACCGGGAGGTCCGCGGAGAAGGGGAGGAAGGCCCTGGCGAAGATGAGAGGGCTGGGCGAGGCGGCGTTCGTGAGGGGCGATGTGTCGAAGGCGAAGGACGCCCAGAGGATGGTGGAGGGCACCGTCCGCAGGTTCGGGAGGATCGACGTACTGTTCAACAATGCGGGAGTGTACGTCGAAAAGCTGGCCGAGGATACCTCCGAGGATGAATGGGACCGAGTCCTCGACATCAACCTCAAGGGGACCTTCCTGGTGTCCAAGTACGCGATACCGTACATGAAGAGGCAGCGCTCGGGCTCGATCATCAACAACTCGTCCGATGCTGGCCTCGTCGGGAACAGGTCGTGTCCCGCGTACTGCGCGTCGAAGGGTGCGGTCACGATAATGACCAAGGCGATGGCCCTCGATTACGCGAAGTACAACATACGGGTCAACAGCGTCAATCCGGGGACCATCGACACCCCGATGCTCGCGTATGAGGCGAAGGCGTCCGGCAATCGCAAGGCCTATCTCAAGAAGATGGACGAAGAGAACCCCATCGGCCGGGTCGGCCGACCGGATGAGGTCGCGCAGGCCGTGCTGTTCCTGGCATCGGACGCCGCGTCGTTCGTGACCGGTGCCGCCCTGTCCGTCGACGGCGGCCTGACGGCTCAGTGATCATCCGAGGATGTAGTACCCGATGTAGACGGCCTCGCCGGATACGAACGCCGCGAACCAGAGGATGTAGAGCGGCGTCGACAGCTTCCTGTGCAGCCCGATATCTTTCTTCCTCCTCATCTGAGCAAGGCCGGTCACTAGCATCGATATCTCAAGACCTATCACCACGATCGCGATGATGCCGTGGACCGCGAAGTACGCGATGAGGGCGCCTTCGACCTCTAGGCTGCTCCCTTCGACATGGCCTCCGAAGAGCCTGTAGAGCATGTAGAATATCGACAGGCCCAGGTCCCACACCACTCCGATGGTGCCGGTCAGGGTGTGGTGGGCCAGATGTCTCCTGCCGCTCACGTAGGCGTGTGTGAACAGGAACGCCACCGGGATCAGCGCCAGGGCGACGAAGGTGCTCATGAACGGAGCATCTGTCATGCGCCCGTGGAGAGAGTCTTCCCTGAACTACTTTTCGGACGAGCGGGCCTTGCGGGGAAAGTCCTATAAGCGACCAGATTTCTGCTGGAGATAAGGTGAACCTCATGGAGGAGAAGGCCGGCGACCCTTTGGATGTCCTGAGGAAGGCGATCGACATGGAGCTCGAGGGCATGGACTTCTTCGAGCGGGCCTCCAAGCAGGTGGAGAACCAGAGGGCGAAGGACATGTTCATGGGCCTCCTGAAGCAGGAGCAGAGGCACGCGCTCGTCCTGGGCGAGGAGCTCAAGAGGTTGGAGCAGGGCCAGACATGGGCTCCCCTTGAGGAGATGAGGAAGAGGGCGGCCGGGATGGATGTCGGTTCGGTGTTCAGGGACCGTGAGGTCAAGCATCTCGCAATGAGGCCGGGCATCGGGGAGCTGGAGGTTCTGAGGATTGGCATGGCCGTCGAGAAGAAGTCGATAGACTACTATCGGGCCGCGGGAAAGAGCGTCGGGGATGGCCGGGCCAAGGAGGTCTTCAGCTGGCTAGTCGGCGAAGAGGCGGGTCATCTGACGGTCCTGAACGCGGAATACGACAACAGGTCCCGCTCAGGATTCCATTACGACAGCGCGGAGTTCAGCCTCGAGGTGGAGTAGGCTACTGGACAGTGCCGGACCTGATCGACTCGACGGTCAACAACAGGTCGGAGAACACTGCATACGCGGTCTGGGTGATCGAGGGGTTCGTCTCGACGACCGTGATGTCCCCCATCAGGTCGGTCCTGATGGTTATCGCGCTCGAGGTGCCGTCGACCGACCAGAAGGGGTTCTCCGGGCCTATGATCTGAGGCGAGACCGTCAGGCGGACCTTGCTGTGGTCCATCGTGGCTTCCGCGACGAGCTTGTACTTCATGCCGGCGGCAGCCGCCTTCGCGATGTCCGCCTGCGTGATCCCCCTGATCCCCTTCCTGTCGACGTCCTTCGGCGTGGCCCTGGCGCCCATGAGGACGTTCGCAAGAGCCGTTATCTTGGCGGACGCATCCCATCCGTCGATGTCCATCGACGGGTCCGCCTCCGCGAACCCCCTCCTCTGGGCAGCCCTTACCGCACCGTCCATGCTCTCTCCGTGCGCCATCTCGTCCAGGATGAAGTTGGACGTGCTGTTGAGTATGCCGCTCACACCTAGGACCTCGCAGCCGGGCAGTGTCCTTTCGACGAGGTTGAAGACCGGGGTGCCGTCCATGACGGTCCCCTCGAACCTGAAGCGCACGTTGCGGGAGCGCGCGATGTTCCTCAGGTTGTCGTAAGCGAACGCGATCGGTCCTTTGTTCGCGGTTATCACATCGAGCCCCACCTGGAGCGCGTTCGAGATGTGGTCGATCGCCGGCTGGCCGGATTCGATGTTGAGGGTCGTGAGCTCGACCATGATGTCCGCATCGCATTCGTCGATGATCTTCAGCGGGTCCATGTCCGTGACCTCCGGCCCGTATCCTCTCAGGTCGCCTCTGGTCTCCAGGCCCTTGAGCACCCTTTCGAGGTCGAGGGCCTTCTTCGAGAGCAGGGAGCCTTTGCTCCTCGTCGCGATAGCGAGCACCTCCACGTCGAGGCCTTTCATCTTGAGGAGCCATTCCCTCTTCCTGAGCAGGAGCCGTGCGAACTCCTGGCCCACGTTGCCGAACCCGATTATCGCAAGGCGAAGAATCATCTCGTATCATCTCTCGGTATGGTTCCAGTCATCGGCCACCCGAAGACTCTTCAGATCATCGTGAACTCGTCTTTCCCCGCACCGCACTCTGGACAGGTCCAATCCTCGGGCAGGTCCTCGAACGGGGTCCCGGAAACCACCGATTGGGTCGGGTCTCCCTTCTCCGGATCGTAGACGTAGCCGCAGACGTTGCATTGGAATTTCGCCGAGTCGCTCATCGTATTAGGTATCAGAATAAGGGTACTTTACATTGTTCGTCGAGCCATCACTTCGAGGGAATCGCTCTTGGGCGTGGATTGCGTCTGTCAGCCGTTCCCGCCCTTCGCGCGGACGATTGGCCAGATGTCACGAATATCTTTTCGAGTTGCGGTCAATTGAATGCCCGATGCGCCGCCGAGACGAAATTCGTTGCGACGATTGTGATAATTGTTCGAAAAATGACCGAAGGTGTAGGGAACAAGCTCACACATTGTTCGATTAGATATGCTTAAGTATAATCTCACTCGTCTAGGCGGCCCGGGGACTAGGGTACGCCGGCTTATCCGGCCATGGACATCAGACAGCCCTCTAGTCGGGATGAGAACAGCAATCGAACGGCCAAGGTGTTGGAATGAAGATCAGCATCAACAACTTCAAGTGGTTGTTCGGCAGGAACTCCGAGTTCTGGCCGACGAACATGAAGACGGGAATGTGGGCATGGGTCGGCCACAGGCTGACCGGATTGGCGCTCGTGGTATACGTGTTCCTGCATCTGTCTTTCCTGACGACCGCGTCTTTGGGTGAGGGCGACTTCGACGGCCTGATGGCCACGACCTCTGAGCCGCTCTTCATCGCGATGGACTTCTTCCTGGTCATCGTTGTGATATACCACGCGATGAACGGCGCGAGGGTCGTGTTGTTCGACCTGGGAATGGGCATCAGACGCCAGAAGCTCGTGTTCTGGATAACGATGACCGCCGCGGGCGTGCTCATAGTGGGCGGCCTGTGGGCGATATGGCATCTGATAATCGGCACGGGAGGTGCCTAGATGCCTGAACAGAGGATAGCCACTTCAAAGGTCGCGGGGACATGGGCCTGGTTCTTCCAGAGGCTCTCCGCAGTGCTGCTGGTAGTCTTCCTGGGCATACACCTGTATGTCGCCCACTTCATGGGCGTGAGCGAGGAGAAGCCTGGCGAGACGCTGATAACCTTCAACGAGGTTCAGGTTCGCCTCGACCAGCTGATCTACGTCGTGGTCGACTACGGCATGCTCTCGATGGTCCTGCTCCACGGGCTCAACGGCCTCAGGACGGTCATGTTCGATTTCGACATGTTCGCGAAGAGGAAGAAGCTCATAGACGTGGGTCTCTGGGTCCTGGGCATAGCGACCCTGATATGGGGCATCATCATCCTCTTACCGTTCATATTTGGAGAGTGAGCACGTGTACTACCACAAGATACTGGTGATCGGAGGAGGCCTGGCCGGGCTCAGGGCGGCCGTAGAGTCCGCCCCGAAGGTCGACACGGCCATCATCTCGCAGGTGCACCCTGTGAGGTCGCACTCTGGCGCCGCCCAGGGCGGCGTGAACGCTTCTCTTGCCAACAACCCCGCAGCGAAGGACGACACATGGGAAAAGCACGCGTTCGACACTATCAAGGGCAGCGATTTCCTGGCGGACCAGGACTGCGTCGAGTTCATGACGAAGGAGGCGGGCCCGTGCATCATCGAGATGGAGCACTGGGGCTGTCCCTTCTCAAGGACCGATGAGGGCAAGATCGCCCAGAGACCTTTCGGAGGCGCGGGGTACCCGAGGACCTGTTTCGCGACTGACAAGACCGGCCTGTACATGCTCCACACGCTCTGGGAGCGCTCGGTCAAGGTGGACGTCCCGCTGTACGAGGACAGGGTCGTCGTCGACCTGGTATTGGACGGCGACGCGTGCAGGGGGGTCATATGCTGGAACCTGCGGACGGGCGAGCTCGAGCCGTTCATGGGGGAGGCGGTCATATTCGCCAGTGGCGGGAGCGGTCAGATATACGGCCGTTCGACGAACGCGCTCATATCCACAGGTTCGGCTCAGGCCGCCGCCTACAGGCGCGGCGTGCCCCTCAAGGACATGGAGTTCGTCCAATTCCACCCGACATCTTTGTTCGGGACGAACATACTGATGACCGAGGGCGCGAGAGGCGAGGGAGGCTATCTGATCAACTCCCTAGGCGAGAGGTTCATGTCGAAGTACGCCCCGAAGGTCATGGAGCTGGGGCCGAGGGACATCGTCTCGAGGTCCATCCAGACCGAGATCAACGAGGGCAGGGGCATCGACGGCAAGGACTTCGTCTACCTGGACCTCAGGCACCTCGGGAGGGACAAGATCCTCGAGAGGCTCCCCGGCATCAGGGACCTGGCCATCAACTTCGTCGGGGTCGACCCGATTCAGAAGCCAGTGCCGATCCAGCCGGGCCAGCACTACACCATGGGCGGCCTGGATACCGACATCGACGGGGCCACGAAGTTCAAGGGCCTGTACGCCGTGGGCGAGTGCGGGTGCGTGAGCGTCCACGGGGCGAACAGGCTCGGGGGCAACTCTCTGTTGGACACCGTCGTGTTCGGGAAGCGCGCGGGCGCGGTCGCGGCCGAGTATGTGCTGAAGAAGACCGCGCAGAAAGAGGGTGAGGCCGCTATCCAGAAGTGCATGCGCGAGACGAAGGAGAGGATCGACAACCTGCTTTCCAAGAACGGTCCCGAGAACCACGCCGACATCCGCGAGGAGATGAGGCAGACGATGATCACGAAGGCCGGCATCTACAGGGAGCGGAAGGCGATGGACGAGGCCCTCGTGAAGATACAGGAGCTCAAGGCGCGGTACAGGAACATCACCGTCCAGAGCAAGGGTAAGGCGTACAACCTCGAGCTCATACGCGCGATAGAGATGGAGGGCATGCTGGACGTCGCGGAGGCCATAATCGTGGGCGCCATCAAACGAGAGGAGAGCAGGGGGGCGCACTCGAGGTTGGACTTCAAGGAGAGGGACGACGAGAAGTTCCTCAGGCACACGATCGCGACCTACACTCCCAAGGGCCCGCAGATAACCTACACCCCGGTCAAGATAACGAAGTACAAGCCCGAAGCAAGGAGGTACTGAGATGGCCGAAGGTGAGATAGTCGTCAAGGTGCAGAGGTTCGACCCGACGGCTGACAAGCTGCCCTACTGGCAGACATATCATGTGAAGCTCAGGCCCGCCATGACCGTGCTCGACGCGCTGTTCGAGATACTGAACCACCAGGACGGCACCCTGGCGTTCAGGTTCTGCTGCAGGGCGGGCGTGTGCGGCTCCTGCGCGATGGTCATCGGAGGAAAGATCAGGCTGGCGTGCGAGACCCAGATAAGCCAGTTCGTCGGAAGGGGCGACCTGATGATAAGCCCGCTGCCCCACCAGAGGGTGTTCAAGGACCTCGCGGTGGACTACGACCACTTCTTCAAGAGGCTGACGGACGTCAAGCCGTACCTCGTGGGGAAGGAGCCGTACCCGGAGCGCGAGTACATCCAGCTGCCGAAGGAGCGCGTGCCCATCAACGAGCCGATAGACTGCATCATGTGCGGCTCATGCACGAGCTCTTGCACGGTCGCGTGGACAAGCTCGAACTATCTCGGGCCTGCAGCCCTGCTGAAGGCGTACAGGTTCATAGCGGACACGAGGGACACGATCACCGACGAGCGGCTCGACCTCGTGGACAACGAGAACGGCGTCTACAGGTGCCACACGATCTTCAACTGCGTCGAGGTCTGCCCGAAGAAGCTGAACCCGACCGAGGCCATACAGCGGCTCAAGATCAAGGCCGTGAAGCGGAAGCTGTTCGGCAGAAGGAAGCGCAAGAGCTGACCCTGGAAAGCTCCTGAAAACACTGAGAAACAGAAGAGGCCCTAGGCCTCTTCATTTTGGCTTTTCCACCTACTTCTTCTTGCCCTTTTCCTTGAGCGATGTGAAGAAGTCGTGGTGCGCTTCCTCGTCCTCGAGGATGCTCTCGAAGATGAACCTCGTGGTCACGTCCCCCTCGGCCTCGGCGACACCCTCGATCTTCTTGTAGAGCTCGATCGCCTCGACCTCGGCCTTGATGTCGTTGTCGACCATCTCCCAGAGCTCTCCGCCGATGTTGATGGGGCTAGGCTTCGTCGTCGGAACCCCACCGAGGTACCATAGCCGCTCGGCTATCTTCTCTGCGTGCTTCATCTCCGCCACAGCGATGGTCTTGAACTCGCCGCTGACGGCGAAGTGCTCGACCCCCATCCACTGCACGTGCTGCCACATGTACTGGACGGACACCTGTATCTCGCGCGCGATTGCCTGGTTCAACAGGTCTTTCAACTTCTGAGACGTCAAATCCATTCCTCCCTAGACTCGGGCCGAACTCCCCCACACTGGGCCGGCTCCGCGCTCAGCCCTCGTAGGGTGACCTATGGAGTCGGGTGCCTTATACTTTATCGCGAAACGGAGTGTCCCGTGCCTGAATATCGTGCGCCCGACGGCGCTCACTGGCAGGTGTACCCACCGTCTACGGAGAACGCCGCCCCCGTGATGAAGCTCGCGTCGTCGGATGCGAGGAACAGAACGGCGTTGGCCACCTCTTCGGGTTCGCCGAGCCTCCCGATCGGGTGGCACTCGGACAGCTGCTTCCTGTATTCCTCGACGTCCATGTTCCTGGCCTTCGCCTCCTGCCTGAACATCGGCGTGTCGATCTCTCCAGGACACACGCAGTTGACCCTGATGTTCTTCAGGGCGTAGTCAAGCGCGAGGCACTTCGTCATGAGGACCACTGCCCCCTTGGAGGTGTTGTATGCGATGGCGTTCCTGTCCCCCACGAGCCCGCTGCACGAAGCGTTGTTCACAACAGTTCCTTTCCCCTGCCTGAGCATGATCGGGATGACCGCCTTGGACATCAGGAACACGCCCTTGACGTTGACGGCCATTATCCTGTCCCAGTCCTTCTCTGACACGTCCTCCACGGTCCCTTCGACCAGGATGCCAGCGTTGTTGAACAGCACGTCTATCTTCTTGTGCTTCCTGACTATGCGGTCGACCATCCTGCGGACGTCCTTCCAGTCTGTGACGTCGCCGGCGAGAACGAAGGGATCGAACCCCTTGGCCTTGAACTCGACCAGGGCCTTCTCACACGATTTGGGCGACACGTCGATTATGGTGACCTTCGCACCCTCTTCTAGGAAGCGCTTCGCAGTTGCCTTGCCTATGCCGGAAGCTCCTCCTGTCACGACCACGGACCAATCCTTGAATCTCCCGTCCTCCAAATCCATCAATCCGAGGGTGTATGATCCCTGGCCGATTTAACCCTGCGTTGTCGGGGGCCAGTAAATACAAATAATCCCTGCTCGTTCGTTCCCGATGTCTGCGAGGTCCTCGATGAGCCCCAGAGTTCTAGGCATTCTAGGCAGCCCTTGTCTCGACGGCACAGCGGCCGAGCTGCTGGATGCCGCGCTCAGAGGTGCCCGGAGCGCGGGTGCGGATGTGGCGCGGCTCGACCTCGCCCGGATGAATGTGCACCCGTGCAGGGAGTGCAGGGCATGCGACAGTGGCGCGTCCTGCGTGCACGGGCACGATGACATGGGCGCGATCTACAAGAAGATCAGGGAGGTGGACGCGATCGTGCTCTCGTCCCCGATATTCTTCATGAGCGTTACCGCCCAGACGAAGGCGATGATAGACAGGTGCCAGTGCTTCTGGATCGAGCGCTACGTCATGCGCAGGAGGGTGTACGAGGACCGTCGCCGTCCGAAGGGCCTGTTCCTGTCGTGCGCGGGCTCCGACAAGCCGATGGTTTTCGAGCCGGCGAAGCATGTGGTGAAGGCGTTCTTCGCGGCCATAGACTACGAGTATGCCGGCGAGGTCCTGCTCGGATTCACAGACGACCCTGGGCTCGGGCCAAGGAAGAAAGTCGCTCTCGAAGATGCGGAGTCGAGGGGCGCAGCGCTCCTCAAGTGAAGTCCGCAGGCCTCAGACGAACCTGCCCTTGGACATGACCTGGGCGATCTTCCCGTCGGTGCGCTCCACCTCGAGGTTGATCCCGGGGGCGCTGACGAAGTCCCAGTGGAGGATGGACTCCGAGGTCCCGCCGTACGATATGTTCGAGCCGAACGCGATGTGGACCGTCCCGTTGACCTTCTCGTCCGCGAGGATGTAGCCTATGGCCTTCTTTATGTTGGGGTTGAACCCGATCCCGAGCTCCGCAACATTCCTCGTCCTCACGGTCTTACCGGACCTTTTGTCCACCTGCTCGTTCTCTCTGAACCCGGAGATCACGGCGTCGCCGTTCTTGCTGGCTCTGACCTTGTCCAGCTGCAACTCGCCGTTCCTGAATTCGAGGTGCACCTCCTTGATAATCTTGCCGGAGTCACGGTCGCTGGTCACCGGGCAGAAGAAAGTGCCCTCCCCCACGGTTTCGTGTGGCGAGACGAACAGCTCGCCCGCCGGGAGGTTGGCTCCCCGGTCTCCTACCGAGAAATCGTAGTCGCTGGTGAAGCCGTCGTCGATGTTCAGCCTTCTTCCCTCTATCTTGATCCTGAAGTCGGTCCCATTGTCGTCCCATGCGTGGGCCCACGAGGCCTTCACGAACTTCTGAGACAGCTTCTTGCCGATCCTCATGAGGAGAGATGGCGAGGTCGAAATGCCGCCAATGATTGTCTGTTCGAGCTGGCTGTAGGGGATCCCGAACCTCTTCGCGGACCCGTGCGTCGGCCATCCCGCGTAGAGCCATTTCTTGCCTTCCTTGGGATGATGCACGATATCGTTGACCGGTACGGAGGCCTTGCGCCTAGCCTGCAGCTTCTCCTGGGCGAACCCTTGCGCGATCCGGGGGTCGTCCATCTCCTCGACCGCGATGATGAGGTCCGCGGCCTTGACCATGCCCACATACTGCTTGTGCGGGACTGCAAGAGTCTTTGCCGGGACAACATCGAACACCTTCTGCAGGTACCGGTCCGAGGTGATGACTATCGTTGGGGTAGCGCCCTTCCTGTAGCACTCGATGGCGATGTCCTCGAGAAGCCTCTGAGTGTGAGCGCCTCCCTTGATGATGACTCCTTCACCCTTCTTGAGATTGCACGTGTCCACCATGCTCTTTGCGCACCGTGCAATCGTCCTGTCGCTGATAGCCACTATGATACCCCATTTGATGCGAGCAAGGGCACCGTACTTATAGGTGTCGCATTTGTCGATGTACGTTGTTGAACGTTACAATCTCTTGACCATCACTGCAGGAAAACACGTCCGCTCGTATTGCTGACAGAGCATGCAGTTGCTCATGCTGGGCCCGCCCGATTCCATCATCGTGCTGGTCCTGTACCCTATCTTCTCGAAGAACCGTGGGGTCCTGGCGAGCGCCCACAGCCTGTCCGCGCCTCGGATCCGGGCCTCGTTCTCGATGGTCTTCACCAGCAGGGAGCCAACCCCCTTGCTCCTAAGGCGCTCGGCGACCGCGAGCCACTCTATCGAGTACCGGTTGCCGTCCTTCTTCAGGGCGACACACCCGACGAGCTCCGGCACGAAGTAGTAGCCGTAAGCAGTGATGATGTTCTCGAAGGTCCCGTCCTCCAGACCGGACGAGAGGGCAAGGGCCCTTATGGCATCGAAATCCGCCGTCCTCTTCAGCTCGGGCCCGTTGTGGTTCTGTCCGTCCATCGGCACCATGGAATACAAGGCCGCGAGATATCTCTTTCGGGTCGTCCGGTACGGGCGTCACCACTGTTCCCAATCGCCCGCGGTGGTCATCGACGGCTGGGTCGGCGTTCTCGCGATCTCCTGCCGGGCGACCTTGGGTAGCGCTACTTCGAGGCGCGCGCCGTGCGAGGGCGCGCCGGGCACGCGATCCTTGACCGAGACGATTCCGTTGTAGCGGTCGACCAGAAGCGATACAATCGACAGCCCCATGCCGGTCCCGCTCATCCCATCCGGCCTCTTCGCGAACCTGGCGAAAACCTTGTCCTTCCTGTCGTCGGCTATTCCAGGGCCGTGGTCCTCGATATTAACAGTCCACGCGCTGTGGCCGTCGATGAGCCGCACATCGACCTCTGCGACGGACTTCGGATTGTACTTGACGGCGTTGTTGAGGAGGTTCGCAAACAGGTCATGGATGAGTTCGTCGGCCATGACCGTGCTCTCGCAGTCAGGACAGTCGAGATTCACTATGATGTCCTTCGATGGGAAGTCCCTCTTGACGGCTGAGATGCATCTTACCAGGACCTCTCTGAGGTCGTAGACCTCCTTGATCTCGAATTCCGTGCTCTTCATCTCGGAGATCTTCCTCACGTTGTCGACGAGCGCCCTCATGGCGCCAGAGACCGCAGAGGCCTTCTTCGCGGTCTCGAGGTTCTTCGGGTCCATCGTCGGGTTCTTCTGCAGCTGGTCGAGATGGTACTGCAGAGGGCTGACCATGTTGCCTATGTCGTGGACGATCAGGTCCAGATATCCATGGGACTCGGTCATCGAGCAGACGGCTTCCTCGTACATCTTCGAGTTCTCGACCGCTATCGCGGTCAGGTCCGCCAGAAACTGTATCCTGTCGACGGAATCCTTCGTGGGGACCTTTCCGTCCGCGGGCTCGTCTATCTCGATCCATCCGATCCAGTTCCCGAGCCTGTCCGTCATGGCGAACTCGATATAGTCTAGCTCGTGCCAGTCGTCGGGCGAAGCCCTCGGGTTCTTGATGGTGAGGGGGTTCGAGATGTAGTCAAGTTCGTCGCTGCACGACCGGACGCGGTCCTCTGCCCGGACGTAGTATGCGCGCCGGCCGATCCTGTGCTCCTCGCTCAGGTCGCTCTTCTTCCTCTCCAGCGTATACGTGTGCTTCCTTATCGCGAGGACTTGGTCCACCGCGAACCCGTGGAGCACGCGCGGCGTGAAGACCCCTGTCTTCTCGTCGAGGACACAGATTGTGAGTGCCTTGATGCCGAAGGTCTCCACGATGGTCGTCATGACCTTCTCGAGCAGGACGTCCAACGGCTCGACCTTGGAGATGAGCCTCAGTATGTCGAGCATGTCGGCAATCGGTAGGGAGCGGATACCCTGCTGGGCGACACTCGGAGCCTCAGTCTTGGCAGAAGGCCCCCGCATAATCATCCCTCATCGGTGCATCCCAGAATTGAGATTCACATCATCTTATAAAAACATGTCGGGAGATGCCAGATGCGTCGTTGTCGTGTTATGCAGGACAACCATTATAGGGCGAATGCGATATGCGTGGTTGGACATGTCGAAGGCGTTTCAGGAGCCCAGCCCGATGCCGACACTGATGAGGGACCCGTTCGGCCGAGAGATAAGGAGCCTGCGTCTATCCGTCACTCAGGCGTGCGACCTTGCCTGTGCCCACTGCCATAGAGAAGGCCAAGAGGTCTCGGCGGAGGAGATGACCCTCGAGGAGATCGAAAGGGTCGTAGCTGTGAGCGCGTCTCTCGGGGTCCGGAAGGTCAAGATTACCGGCGGGGAGCCGTTGATGAGAAAGGACATCGTCGACGTCGTCTCGAGGATATCTCCGTTGGTTCGGGAGGTATCGATGACGACGAACGGTTCCCGCCTGTCCGAAATGGCTGCTGCGCTCAAGGTTGCAGGTCTCGCTCGCGTAAACGTGAGCCTTCACTCCCTCGACCCGAGGACTAACGAGAGAATGTGCGGGGTCGACA
>Ga0315293_10000826_pt1 | contig 29344 bp, 29 predicted proteins | sample YL17G13_20_MG_FD_203071 | JGI IMG/M metagenome (GOLD analysis project Ga0315293, IMG submission 203071) | Sediment microbial communities from Yellowstone Lake, YNP, Wyoming, USA - YL17G13_20 | ecosystem: Environmental > Aquatic > Freshwater > Lake > Sediment | place: USA: Wyoming | collected... | reverse complement strand
AGATGATACTTCTTTTCTTTCTTATTTTTATACTACATTAAACGATTGTTGTGAATTTTATTATTTATATGAACACGGAGTTGGATGGTCTTGTGGTTCTACCTATACAGATACTCCCATTAGCGGTTTCTTAATGAAATTAAGTGATGCAATTGATGTAATGGATGAATTTAAAGATAATAATTTTCTTTCTACTGCTGGAAATACTTGTAAAGAACTTATTCATTTTTCAGAAGATCCAGACAAAGATACTGCATAATTTTATAACCTCACACACTTATTTTATTTTAATTTTAAAAAAATTGAAATAAAATATAATCTTTTTATTTTCACGGCTCTCATCAAAGTTATTTCAATGAACTTCCAAGCATACACGATTCCATTGCAACCTGAATGGACTTGTATCCATTTGCACGCACCATCCTCTGAACAACGTATCCCCATTCATCTTGTTTGTATCATTGATACTTCAGGCTCTATGGAAATCGATAATAAACTTGGTAATGTAAAACATTCTCTACAATTCCTACTTAACTTTCTTACACCTCAAGACCGTATTTCCATCATTACATTTAGTGAAAAAGTAAATACTATTATTAAACAAACACTCGTTACCTCTGATGAAAAGCATCATATTCGCACACGCATCTCCTTTATCACCCACGAAACTGTTACAAATCTATCCTCTGCTATTGTTGAAGCACGATCCTCTTTATTTAAAGATACTTCTTCTATCAAACAGGGTATTTTACTTCTTACCGATGGTCACGCAAATATGGGTATTGTACATACGGATGATATATGTCTTATCACTCAAAAAACATTAGATTTATATAAAGGTACTTCTATTTCGTGTATTGGTTATGGAACAGATCACAATGCAACTCTTTTACAACGTATTTCCACTGATGGTGGAGGTGCATATTATATTGTTAATAATCTTGACCACGTTGCATCCGTATTCGGTGATATCTTAGGAGGACTTATTAGTTGTTCTTATCAACAAATCTCTGTCTCTCTTCCAAAAGATACCCTTATTCAATCTCGTTATGCAATTCAGACTTCCTTAGATAAAATAGACATTTTAATTGGCGATTTACCCGCTGATATGGATGCAATCTTTCTAGCTAAATTACCCACACAACATCCTATCACCTTAAATGCCTACGATCTTAAACAACACACCTTTATCACAATGGAAACTGTTGTTACACTACCAGATAATCCACAATTACAAAGCAACGCAATGGCGCATTATATTCGCTTTAAAGTTCTTTCTCTAATCGATCAAGTTCTGAAATTTACTAAAAACACATCCGATATTGATCCTGAATCGATTTCCTCTCTAAAACAACAAAAATTAATTAAATACATTAACGAGTATCTTTTATTAATTCCTCAATATTCAGTATCGTATCCACACTCTCTTTGGAATATTCTTATTAAAGAACTTGAATACTGTAAATATTATTTTGAAAACAAAAAAGATTGCTGTGAAGATTGGCAGTCCTTAATGTCTCAACATAAGGTATGCCTTGGATTAATGAAAGGTATTAACAGTTGTTCCAGTCAATCTCAAGATATTATACCAGGCGGTCTTCCTCCACATCTTGCCCCTATTCTCTCTAGTGATTTCTCAAGTCCACTACAAAGACAATTTAGTAATGAATTATCACAAACGGTATTATCACAACCAACTGAATATATTCAAAATAGGATTCAAATTGATACCCAAGAGGATGGAGATGAAAAGGATGAGGAAAAACAATATTCTTTTGCACCTCCTTCTGTTTCTTCAAGTTCATCTCTACTTGCTCCACGTCTTCCATTCAGTTTTCCTCCAATTGTTTCTTCTGGTTCAGGATCATATGATACTCTTCCTTCCTTTCCAGATAATACTGTATTATCAATGATTCGTCAAAACTCCTATATGAAATAATTCTCTCTCTTCCCTCTTTATTATTTATATCAAACTTAAAGATATTTGTATTTATTTTTTATAAAATGGAATCATCTTCTTCATCTGAATCAAAAATGACTGAAAAGATTTTTATGTCTGATCAAATTGGTTTTGTTGAATTATTAGAAACTTTTGGTGATGACTTAACCGTTGTTAATGCAGCACGTGTATCATTTGATAAAGTATCGTATGAATTAAGTGAGGCTGATAAAAAATTAATTAATTATTTAGCAAAACACGAGCATACAAGTCCATTTTTTCATCCACAGGTTCGTCTTCGTATTAAAATGCCTCTTTTTGTAGCTCGTGAATGGTTTCGTCATACTATTGGATTTGCTCGTAATGAAGTAAGTCGTCGTTATGTTGATTCTAAACCACAATGTTGGTTACCCTCTCCAGATGATATTCGTGAACGTGACCCAAAAGCAAAACAGGGCTCTAAAGCTACTCCTGTAAATGATTCTAATGATATGTGGGAACTTATGTCACAACAAGTTCAATCGGCTCTTCAAACATATGATACCTTATTAGAAAAAGGAGTGGCTCCCGAAGTAGCTCGTTCTGTACTTCCACAAAGTATGTATACCGAATTTATTGAAACATGTTCTCTCGCCGCAGCAGCTCGGCTATGTCATTTACGACTAAGCCCTGATGCTCAAAAAGAAATTCGTAATTTTGCAAATGCTCTCAATCAATTATTAGAAACACGTTTTCCTGTTTCTTGGAAGGCTCTACAACAAACCTTTTAATTAATCTACCATTACTGTTTTCTAGTAAGCAATTGATCTTGAAATAATTCAATACATTCTTCTTTATTTCGAATCTTTCTTAATCGTTGATTTTCTAAACGATTCTCACTTTCTTTCCAATGAAATATATCTAAACGATGATAATTCATTTCTAACCAATTTACAATATATTCTGATTTATTCCGTTTTAACTCAGAATATAAATCTACTACTTTATGTTCAATCTCTTCATCAATTGAAATAACTCGCCCCTTTACTCGTAAGAAATTGCGATTTGCTACATCCGATATACCTCTCACATAACGAAATAATAATGCATGCACATAATCTACCATTTCTTGTACAGGTACATTTAATTTATAATCAACTTCATCAATTATATAATCAAAATGTAATGGAATTTTATCCCAATCTACTACTTGTGTTTCTGGCCAACATTTACTTTTATGTATTTTCATTTTAATTTGATTTTCTTCAATTACTGAATCAAAGATAAGAAACCACGCTGATTTTGTTCTATCTACTGTATTTCTTATTCCTAATGGAATTCCTTCTGGCCAACGATTTGGAATCATATGTTTAATTTCAAATGATACATAAGGTAAATTATTCTGTTTTTTCCATTCTTTATTTTTTTCAAGAATCGTAATTGGTTGAATCGTTGGATAAGGTCCTTTAACAACTACTAATTTATTATTTTTATCCCTTGCAAAATAAACATCTTGTTTAGAACGACTTGTAACTAATTGTGTTAAAACAATAAATTGATACTCTTCCGTCTCAAGTGGTATTCGATTCTCTTCCATATGCGGATTAATCATCCTCACCTTTGGACGAGTACGAACTATCTTTTTTTCATTTTTATCTATAGAAATAATGCTAGTCTCAATTGTTATTTGTGTATTATTATTACTTACAATAATTGGTCTACTATATTCACCTAAAAGTGGTAATCCTTCTTCAAACCGTTTTGTATCTTCATAAAATTGTTTCCAGAGAGGATTAACAAAATCAGCCTCATTTTCTACTTTTGCTCCATTGACTGCAAATTCCACCATACCCTTTGAATGACCACGCCTCGTATGACGATCAATTACATAATCATCTATCTCTATCTTCTCCATTCTACGGTTCTTATCCCAAGTAGAATCATATTTCTCGTCATCACTTATCTTTGTACCTTCTGGAATAATTTCGAGATATGATAGGAGTGGTAGTAGCCAACAGAGGAATCCTTCGCTCATTGTACCGAGATGATTTTTATACCAATAGACATATTTCATTATATGATTTTTATTAAAAGGTGTAATCATTTGTTCAAAGATAAAGAAGAGTGGTTTTGAACTCGAAAGTGATTTTTTTGATAATTTTTCTTCAGAAAGATCAATTTGAAATGCATAATATACAGATAATACGCTCTTTTCATTATAATATTTTTTAAACATATTACAATGAAATTCTAAAGAAAGAGATGGTTGAGATTGTTCGTTGTCGTGAATTTGTTTTGAGAGATAGCACAGAGAAGGATAATTAGAAAGAATATCTGGAATCATATACTTTTTATGAAAGATAGAACGAATATGGGAACAAACTCTTGCCTTTTTAGAAGAACATAGTAGGAAAACAATTCTTGAAATCCATTCTTCTTCTTTTTGATAATTACGAGAATCGTGTTTTTCTCGTTCTACAAATACTTTTTTAAACAAATCATCTATTTCTGGAAAGATGGATAAATTTTCTACATCTTCTAAATAAATAATCATAAGACGATGGAGAAAATTAGTACGAATGGTTTCACCCCGTGTAGGGGCGTGTTTAAAAAGATCCAATTCGCCTGCACAATAAAGCGCCTTTTCAATTTCATTACGACGAATATATTTTTGTAATCCTGATTTTAATATATCCGTTGTATAGCTATTCCAAGAAATCTCATTGCAAAATTTATCACTTAAATAGGTAGACATTTTGATATAATATCCTCTTATTCTATTCATTCTATATTCAATTTTTTAAGATAGTAATTATAAGATACTATTTTAAAATAATATGTAAACTATAAAATAATATATTTATATTTAAAGATATTAATTCTATTAATATATACTTATGGAAGTAGATCGTATTATTGACCACGTTAAACGTTCCGTGCATTTAGCATATCATAATCAATCTAAATTACCAGATGAAATTATGTCATTAGATGGTATGACTGGTACAAAAACACGACATCTTTACAATAATATTTGTAGTATGGGTTACAGAAACTATTTAGAAGTTGGTACCTGGAAAGGATCTTCTTTTATTTCTGCACTTTACCATAATAATGTCTTTGGATATTGTGTTGATAATTGGGAAACATTTAATGGACCAAAAGATGATTTTTTAATTAATATTAGTAATTATCTTAAAAAAGAAAAATATTCAGTTATTGATAAAGATTGTTGGAAATTAACTGAAAAAGATATTGGAAATCCAATTGATATCTATCTTTATGATGGCGATCATAGTTTTGAATCACATGTTAAGGCGATTACTCATTTTCATAAATTCTTTGCTAAATATGTTATTATTGTGATTGATGATTGGGCTTGTTGGGATTTTCCTTATATTAAACAAGCAACTCTTCAGGGATTGAAAGAAATGAATATGAAAATTCACTATCAAGAAGAAATTGGTCTTGTTAATACTAATAGAAATCATTATGGACTTGATACCTTCTGGAATGGTTGTGGTATTCTTGTCTGCGAAAGAACCGATATTTAACTGTATTACTACTTAAATATACTAATATTTATTATTTTATTAATAAATATGAGTCATTGTAATAAGATATGTGTTGTTTTTGTATGTAATAAAGCCTATTTCGATAAATTTATATATACGTGTAATTTATTAATTACAAGTGGAAATTATAAAGGGGATATATGTCTAGTTATTGGTAATGATCTGCAAAATGATAATTTATTACAACATCCTCTTATTTTACAAAATAAAATACAAATTAAATATTTTCCAGAAATGAATGAAAATCAAGAATTTATTAAAATTCAACATAATTTGAAAAGACAAGCTCGATGGGTTGATAGATTATTTCAATATCATAAAATAAATTTATTTAGAAGTTTCTTTAAACAATGGAATTATATTTTTTATATGGATTGTGGTGTTACCATCTTTTCAGATATTACACCAATTCTCAATGAAGCCAAACCAAACAAATTATTAGGTCACTCAGATGCATATCCTATGTATGAATGGAAATTAAGTATGCAATTTGATCAAACCCACGAACTTTTTCCAAAATTAAATTCACTCTATAATTTATCGATTGATTATTTTCAAACTACTATTATGTTATATGATACAAGTATTATAGAATATAATACATATAATAATCTCCATCAACTTATGTTAGATTATCCAATTAGTATCACAAATGATCAAGGTATTATTGCTTTTTATTTTACATCTATTAAGCCTTATTATCAACATCTTAAAATTAGAAATGAAACAACCTTTTTTTATGATTATTTATCTAGAGATAAAATTAGCCCTTATATTATATTAAAATCTCTTAACTAACATTTATTTTATATAATTACGATATATTATATATGCAATTAAACCTATACATACAAATTCACTTGTTTTTGCAATTTTCCATTCTGTATTGGTAACCATTTTATATTCTTTTACAAAATTGGTTGGAACATTACATATATCACATCCCTTTTCTGTTTGTATATCTGTAGTTAACTTTTCATACTGTGTCGTTACAATATCGGTTGTACCAACAAGTCGTAAATCATTCAAATATGAATAAATAGAAACCCATATATCAATATGACAATGAATTGGATATACTTCTCTTAATAACCTCTTTGCCGCATCTAATGTTATCACATATGTCTGAAATAACACAAATGCTTTTATACGAATAATACCTGTTTTTTTTGTCTCATTTGGAATACTTGATAAATCACCCCACCTACCACACATTAACCATACGTCCCAATATTTCGGATCTTTTAATAAATCTGATTTTTGAATTAATTTATTTGTTTTATTTACAAAATCAGATGGAATAATCGCATCATCTTCAAATACTAAACACATTTCTTGATTTTGATCCACCATCCATTGCCACAATGCAATATGTGATAATGCACATCCTACGCCACCTACACTATCCAATTCCTCGTGAGAACGACGGGATTTTGTTAATATATTTCTTTTTGTAAGTGTTGATATACGATCATCTTTATTTATATCTATTGTTTTCCCATCCACACCAATAAAACGTTTTACATTTAATTTTTCAATTCCGGACTGATCCTGAAATCGTTTCCAACGATCGGATCTTCTTTCTAGTGTAATACAAAATGCTGGAATATTTTCTATAGACCATACGGATGACTTCATCTCTTCTCCCTGTTTTGTATTGGATTATATTTCCTTTTCTTTTATCATGTAAAATTTGATTCTATTTTCACACATCTCCAAATTATAGAATATTCAATATGGGACGTATTTCATTAGTTATTGGATGTATGTTTGCACAAAAAACAACCGAATTAATACGTCGTATTCGTACCTATCGTTCTATTCATCAGCGAATTCTTGTTGTTAATTATTCAAAAGATACACGATATGGACAAAATTGTATTTCCTCTCACGATAAAGAACAAGAATATGCAATGAGTGTTGAAAATCTAAAAGATATTGAAGAATGGATTCGTCTGAGTAATTATCAAGTTATTGCAATTGATGAAGCTCAATTCTTTCCTGACTTATATGAATGTATTACAAAATGGGCAGACGAATTTCCAATTCATTTTATTATTGCAGGTCTTGATGGTAATTCAGATCGACAACCCTTTGGAGATATACTACGACTCATTCCTCACACAGAAGATCTTCAACGACTGACATCCCTCTGCTCCATTTGTTGCGATGGGACAATTGCTAATTATTCCAAATACATCGGAAAACAAAATAAAGATACCGAAACTTCAATCGCCATTGGTGGAGCAGATCTATATCAACCCGTCTGTAGAAAACATTATCTCTCCTAATTCTTATTTATCTTCTTATTCTTATTCTTATTTATCCTCTATAAAAATAATATTAATTATTAATCTATATTATTTTTATTAAACTAAGTAGAATGTATAATCGTAATTATAACTCTTCACAACTTACTGAACGAAGAAGAGATAAAGCAATTGCTGGATCTTTTTTAAGACAAGTTCTCGCATCAAATGGAGCAACTAGAACATATGGCTCACAACCAACTCTTGGTAATTTTGATAGCTCATTAATCTATTCTGTTAAATCCGGACAAATGACACAATATACACGCTATCCTCAATGTGTTGGAATTAGTCCTGGTTGTCCCTGCCCCGAATTAAATATGTCCGTTAGCCAATCTCCATTTATCCCTGCTATACCTGGCTCCGTATCAAATATCACCTTCACCGTTGGTTCTATCATCGTTTCTTGGAATACACCGACCAGTGGTACAGGTCCATTTATATATATTATTACTCCTTATCTCAATGGTACTGCACAAGAATCGGTTACAACAGATTCTACTAGTTATCGTTTTACAACCTTGAATGAATGGGAACCCTATACTTTTACAGTTTGTGCCAAAAATCAATATGGACTTGGTCAAATAGTACCTTCTTCTACTTATATTATTGCACCACCAGATTCCTTATCTACTGCTATGTCTGGTAGTTCTATTCAAGTAGATCCTGTACCCTCTCTTAAATATGTTATTAATACAGGATTAGACTATATTTTACAATATGTAGCAAGTGTTAATCTAGGACCTACAAGAAGTTCTCGTTTAATTTATTTATGGGTTTCTTCTGTTGTTCAAAGTTGGAACTGGATCTCTTCTGATTCTCGTGTTTCTGGAACTCACGATCAATGGAACTGGAATCTCAAAGCAACCAGTCCTCTATCTAATAATGATACTATTATATGGATAATATCTGTTATTAATTACATTACACCTATTATTGTTTCTAATCAATATACTTCTATTTATAATTGTCCTATTAATGTTATAAATCGTGTTAAAACCAATGGAGAATGGACCTCTTGGGTTAATTACTGGACTACTTGGTATTCTTATCGTCAAAATGATAACGCCTCCACTGTTATCACTCAACAACCCACTTCATCCGCTAATTGGGGTGAAACAATTGTTGTTAATGGAACCACCGTTAATAATATTTCTTCCTTTCCACAACCACAACAATGGACACGCCTTACCGTCCAAAATAAAAAACAAAATTATCTTACTTATAACTGGGATGATGTACTCTCTACTTGTCTAAGTGAAGCGAATGAAGTTAATATTGAAAATTCTGTACAACCTGCAACAGGAGGAGCACGTGATATAGAGATCGATGAAATTAAAACAATTGCGGCGGGATTAACGGATCAACAGAAAATAATTGCTGAATTCTGGGCTGGAGGTCCAGGTACTGTTTCCCCTCCATTAATGTTTATTTGGTTATGGAAAGAATATATGCGAAATAATTCCTCTGTTACTTGCCCTACAATAATATGGTCCTTATTAGATTTATCTATCCATTTATTTGAAGGAAGTCGTGTTACTTGGCGTTTAAAAAAATTACATATGGAAAGTCGTCCCATTCAGGAAATTCGTCGCAGATATGTAGGACAATCTATTGTATCTTGGAATGGAACTGTAGATGGATCACAGTGGATCCCCTATCAATCGAATACTTTTATTACCCCACCATTTGCAGATTTCCCATCTGGACATAGTCATTTCTCTAAAACATTTGCCCTTACAATGAATAAATGGTTTACCAATAATATTACTAAAAATAATACTTATTATGATAAACAAACTTTAATCTCTCCTCTATTTCCTTCAAATCAAACAAATACATATGGAGATTTTTTAATTTCAATAGGACGATCAGAAGTTGAACCAACTATTACCCCTCAGTCGCCCGTCACATTATCTTTTTCAACCTGGAATGAAATGGCGGACTCTGCTGGAATGTCTCGTCTGTATGGTGGTATTCACGCATTATCTGCTCATCAGTCTTCACAAACAGCCGCTATTCAAGTAGATACTTATATTAATTCTAGTTGGAATATTTTAACAAGTGATCCTCCTGTTAATCAACCAAATTCTCTTCCACCTCCATCTGATCCAGTTCCACCATCTGATCCAGTTCCACAATCTGATCCAGTTCCACAATCTGAGCCAGTTCCACAATCTGAGCCAGTTCCACAATCTGAGCCAGTTCCACCATCTGATCCAGTTCCACCACCATCGGATCCAGTTCAACCATCTGATCCAGTTCAACCATCTGATCCAGTTCAACCATCTGATCCAGTTCAACCATCGGATCCAGTTCCACCATCGGATCCTGTTCCACAATCTGATCCTGTTCCACAATCTGATCCAGTTCCACCACCACCATTGGAGCGCTATAAAATATCTATTAATTATGTAAGTATAATTCCATCTACAGAAGTACAAAATCTAATTACACTAAGTAAACAATATTTAGAAGAGATTATAACAAGATCTCCAGGAATGAGAATGGAGGCAGTCAGTTTGGAGTATGATATGATTGTGGATATAGATATTCAGGCATTATCTGCGGGTATATTAGCATCAGCTCGTCCAACAATTGCAAATTCATCTAGTAGTCCTGCTATGCCTTTAAGACAAATGGTAATATTAAATAGTAATTCATTAAATTCTTCCTCGTTATTATCAACTATATTATTTAATAATAATAGTGTAGTTAAATTAATTCCAGTAATGATTCATGAGATGTTACATGGATTAGGAATTGCATCACTTCAGACGGGATATGTAACAGTAGGTTGGGATCAGTTTTTGGATTCAAGTAAGATATGGTATTCTGGTAGAAATAATGATTGGACAACAAGTAAGGCAATTGAGGCATATCGTGAAATTGTTGGTATACAAGTGCAGCGTATTCCTGTAGAGAATAGTTTTGGATCGGGAACAGCCTATTCTCATTGGGAGGAGGGTATGAGAGATGGTTTTGTGAAAGAGCCAAGATATTATGATTATGGATCTGGACCTGTATTTCATCCAGCATTACCTGATGAGATTATGACAGGTGTTGCAGGTAATTCCTTTTATTTTACAAAATTAACAGCGGGTGCATTAATAGATCACGGATATACAGTTGATATGAATAGTACAAATATTGTAACATATCCACTCACATCTCTCCAGAAATTATAAATATAATTATTATAAAAAATTGAAAAAAAATATGATTTAAAAATAAAATGAAATGATTAGGAAGAGACTTATTTGCATCTATTCAATAATGCGATCACGTCCTATTATTAAAATAAATCCATATCAAGTGAATGAAATGAAAGAAGATCTATTTTCGACAGATGAAAAGGATAATAAAATATCTATAAAATCTCAACGTAAAACGAATAATCTTGGATGTAATACTGCAAAAATACAAGATAATTCGTATTCTGAAATTGAAGAAAAGACATTAACTGCAAAATGTACGGATGGTAATCATATTGGTGATAGAATATTACCTGTTAGAATGTTTTATTTAAATAAAGGAGGTAAAGGTCTTCAAGGGGCGTGTATTACGTGTCAAAAAAATCGTAGAGCGAATCGTATTAAACGTTCTCGTGAAAAATTTGCAAATAAAACAAAGACCGATATTTATGAGATATATATAAAAACATATGGTGAAGAAAAGTGTTGTTCTAAGTGTAAATTATCTAAACTACCAAGTGAATTTCCCATTTCAATATCTATGGAAACGGGTCTTCATAATCATTGTAGTATGTGTATGATAGGCAATAGTCAAGGTAATGGAGGTCTTCGTGATTTTATATTTCTTCCTGATAAAGATGGAATTAAATATATTAAAAAAGATGCATGTGAAAGATGCGGTGGAAATAATAAACTTGCAGTTGATCATATTTTACCTATTGCAAAGGGTGGGATAGATTGTATATCAAATAAACAAACATTATGTATGCATTGTAATTCAAAAAAATCAGATACAATTGATTGTGTTGTAAATCCATCATTATTATGTAATCGTTATAAGGATGAATTATTAGACTTTACTAATAATATAATTCTGTCGCAAGTTTTATCAAAAAAAGTATATGAATTTAGAAATAAACATATAAGGGAGGCAACAATGGATGAATTGCGTAATTCCTTAAAGGAATATATAAAAGAGAATAATCTTGGACATAATTTAGATAGAATCATCAATAAAATCACTCTCATTTTCAGTAAGAGTTAAATTATCATTATTCTCGGTTTCATTTATATCTAAAAGTCGTTTCTCAAATATTTTTTTTGCATCATCATTAATATCAAGTAGATAACAATTTCGTTCAAGAGTTTTACAAGCAATTCCTGTTGTTCCACTTCCCGCAGTTGGATCTAATACAAAGTCTCCTTTATTTGTAGAAATGGAAATGATACGTTGTAAAAGTTTTAGAGGTTTTTGAGTAGGGTATGTTCTTGGATCTTGTTGAGTTCTTGTAATATATGAAATATCATCCCATAGATTTGATAATGGTTTTCCCTTACATTCTGATTTATATAATTTTTTGTAAAGATTGCCTTCTCTTTTTTCATTAGGAGCAACAAAATGAATACGTTTTTCGGAAATAAGTCGGTCCATTTCTTCTTTTTTAATTTTCCAACCATATGGCGCTTTGTATGTAACATCATTTACTATCATTTCATAATTATTTCCTGAACGGGTTTTATCAAATCGAAGGGAACCCAAAGCGTATAAACCTCTTTCATCTTTATTTCTATATGAATTTTCAAAATAATATGCATCTAATGGAACATATTGTAAATTAAATATAGGTGTTGAGTTATAACATCGAAATAATACATCAATAACGGACCCCATTTTATTTTTGACAGTATTTTTACCGTGGGATTTTTTCCAGAAATTTTTTTCGACTTCTTTGAATTCGGATCGAAGTAGTTGTTCAGGAATGAATGAATAATCTGCTGCAATATGAAACCAAAGTGTACCATCCTTTGATAATCTCTTTTTACATAACGAGATAAGAGGGGACAACCATTCTTTATACGTTTCAGGTGTAAATTTATCTGTAAATACTACATCCAGATCCTTTTCAGCAAATTTATAATCTCTACCACTTGCATAAGGTGGATCTAAATAAATGCATTTATATACTTTCGTATCTTGTTTAAGATATTCAAATGCATTTTCAACATTATATTCCATAACAAGAGTTGAAGTATCTGTTGTAATGGGTGGTGTAATAATATTATTTTGTGTTTGATTACTAGTTAGAAGTAATTTAGCAATATCTTCCTTTTTTTTCCCACTATATCCTTTAATTTTATTCTCTTTACAGATTATAATTAACTCCTCTCTTGTTTTTGTTGAAATATCTAGTTCTTTTGAATCGGTTTCTTCGATTGATGGTAGAATGGTATTCTTTTTTTTACACATTTTTTTGAGACGATTATGCATTTCTAATTGTCCCTTTTCAGAGAAAACTGTATTACAATTATTACATTGGTAGTTATTCATTGTATAATATAATGTAATTATTTAAAATCTATAAGTTCTAATCAATATTCAATTTTATTATAGTTATTAGATTAATGATTTGAGAATATAATTAAGATACGATATTTCCTGTGATGATACGAATTTTTTCGGAGTAGCTATACCATTTTCGCCAGTGGTCCATTCGTACCATACCTTGACGTACTGCGGCTGCAACACTTTGTACAAAACTATTATAATCGGCTCTGGCTAAACTACAGCCAGCATAGTATGAAGCACATTCATCTGGTGTATTAATAATGATAGGTTGATTTTTTTGTATTCGCACTGCATTATGAAATTCAAATAACCAAATACGAAGTGTATTACGTAATTGTTGATTGTATAAGCCTTTGAGTGGTGGTAGAGGATGTGAAGCTAAATAGGATGCAGCGTGTGCTTGACATTCGTTACAGGGAACAATAAGAGGTAGCATAGTAATAATAGTTTCCATATAATTTGCTTGATCGGTATCAACAACGGTTGAACCTGACATTCCGATATTTTCAGTAAGACAATGCAAATATTTCCATAGAACAGGTCCCCATTGTGGTGGTTCGGATAGATGTTGGCCGCCATTGGAACCCATAAAAAAACTACTAACAGAGCCTTGATTGGATCCACCTCGTCTACTACACCCACAAGGCATTTTTCTACAAATTAAACAAAAGTTGGTTTAAGTCTTTAAATTCATATTATATAAGATATTGTAAATAGCTTATAAAATATGGAATAGCGATGGTTGGTTTCGATCCAACTACCTTCAGGTTATGAGCCTGACGCGCTAAACCTAATGTGCCACATCGCTGTTCTTTATAGCCCAAATCGGATTTGAACCGATAACCTTTGGACCTGGAATCCACTGCGCTGCCGTTGCGCCATTGGGCTAATAGGAGATATTTTCGGATATCTCCTAATAACCATAGATGATCTTGGTGGGACTTGAACCCACAGTCTCGGGCTTAGAAGGCCCACGCGATATCCAATTTCGCCACAAGACCTCACAGAACCATTTCTGATTCTACTTCCTCTTTGTATCAAGTCTTTAAGTTCCTTTTTACATCTTTAAATGTTTAAAACTCTGATTTATATGTATCAAAGGGATACAGTACAAATTTATCTATATTCTTATTACACATTTTGTAAATAATCCAAATATGTGTTCCTCTGATATTTTTTGTTTGTAACAAAGTTAAAAATGATGTGAGTGTGTCAGGGTAATTTTCCATAAGTTTTATTATTACCTCCATTGCTCCATAATTCCCATCTACTAAATTGAGTATATCTTCGTTCATATCTTCTATATATAAATAGAAACAAATCGACATTTTAAATATTTAAACAAAAACAAAAAGAACATAAACCTCATTTCATTTTTATATATAAATTATAATGTCTTTTCTACGTCGCGCATCATCATTTGTTAAACAAGCTTCTCGTCGTCATTATACTTCTTGTTCTCGTACTTGTAAAGAGGATGATAACTTTTTTAGTACTACAATGAAAGTTACTTTCTTTAATATTTTATTTACTGGATATCTTTCTAATTGTCTCATTCAGATGAATTATAATCAACACCACATTGAAGAAAGATTAAATAAAAAATTAGATGCTACATTTCTTAAATTAGATACTAAATTAGATGCTGAATTCGCTAAATTAGGTACTACAAAGTAATCTATTTTTCTTTATCTAATAATTCTAACCAATCACTTACTTTTTTATAATCAGTTGGATGATCATTCAAAGAAACAATATATTTCTCTACACCATCACTTTTACCTCCAAATCCAGTACCCGCTACTCCAAAAATAGTTGCAGATGATGTATAAGTCATCATATGAATTTCATATTGATTTGGTAGAATCGTTACACGATGAATATGATTTGTATTAAAAACAATACTTGTTAATTTTAAAAAGCGTGTCATTTTACTAGTAAATTAGTTATATAGGATCTTTAAATTTGGTTAAAATAATGATATTCATCTTCAACGGATAGATCATCCCATTCCATCGATTTTACATCTGTTTTAGAACCAATCCATACGCCTGCTTTACCATCTTCAGAAATCCATTCATTTTTAATCCAACTGGATGGATATTTTTTATGCAATGACTCTAACCATAAATAATCAGGTTTCCACGCCGTTTTAAAATAAAAACAAATACCCTTTTTAGTCATTTTATTTACATTTGCATTTATCATTTTAATATCTGATTCAATTTCAGTAATATCTGATTCAGATGTTGATGTAATCGTTAAATAATTTAAACAATCGTTAGGCATTATATCGTACAGATATAATAATTATTTAAGTTTTATATTTTAATATAGTGAAGTAATTAATAAAAAAGAATAGAATTCATTTATATTAATTAGGAAGCCTTTTACGGGGCTCGAACCCGTGACATTAAGATTAAAAGTCTTACGCTCTACCAACTGAGCTAAAAAGGCTATGTAGAAATAATGAGATATTTCTAAATAGCTTATTGATCCCTCACCGTGAGTTGAACACGGGACCTATGCTTTACAAAAGCATTGCTCTACCGATTGAGCTATGAGGGAGTTAACGATGGTAGTAGGATTCGAACCTACGCGTGCAAGCACCACAGATTAGTAATCTGCTCCCTTAAAACCACTCGGGCATACCATCTTGTGGATTTCTCCACATACACACTTATTTATTAGTCTTTAAGCTCTGTTTATAAATTGTTAACTCCGTTAGATCAAATTCTTTTGAACAATATTTATTTGTTGGTAAATAGGGTGTAATACAACATTTTCCAACTGTTAAAATATACGTTTCTGTTACCGATTTAATACTCATTCGACGTGGTGTTATTTTTCTAAGATAATATCTTTCCTTTCTTAAATAACGACCACATATACAAAACTCCTGCTCATCTTCCAACGGAACAGAAGTAATTGGATATAATCTACGATAATATTCTAAATGACTATCCATATTCCCACCAGAATAAATCCAATTTGTTTCTATATATAAATTAAAAGCGGATTTATAATAATCGATTTCCTTCTGAGAAAATTCATCTACCACCTTTTCTCTTCTTGAATATAGTCTAGACATTCTTACTTTGAAATAATGTATATATATTAAAAGTATTTATCAATTTTAATTTTATATTCTGAATTTGAGATTTTAAGAAAATATCAAAAAACAGTAATGCACGGTGTGGGATTCGAACCCACGAGGATTTCTCCAGCAGATCTTGAGCCTGCCCCCTTGACCGCTCGGTGCAACCGTGCTTTGTAGATTTCTCCACACCCTATCTTCTTCTTACTTCTTTAAGTACCTTTCTTGCTCCATAAAATTCTACTGAGAAAAAAATTGAAATCAATCAGAATCCATTGATAAGATACGAACCCTACTCTCAACAATGGATTGTCTCAAGTGTAAAAACGCGGATTACAATTGCAGCTACTGCTTTTGCGAATTACTACTCTCTAACGGCAATTGCGAATTTTGTCTTAATTATGATGAATACTGTACGTGTGAAATTGAATATCAATTTGATAATAAATATATCACCGATTCTCTTCTTTGTCCAATTACATATCGTATCTTTATTGAACCCTTTGTTGCTGCGGATGGATATACTTATGAAAAGTATGCTATTGAAAAATGGTTAGAAGATCACGATACTTCCCCTCTCACTGGACTCAAATTAGATCATAAAATGATCGTACCCAATCTCACCATTCAATCCCTCATCCGAAATTGCTCCAAAAAATTAGTACCACACGCTTAATTCATATTCTAATTTATCTCGTTAAAATAGAATATCAATATGTTTGAATATCACTCCCAACAAGTACATTCCGACTTTAAAAATAAAAAAGGCCGTACCAAAATACAAACTGTTTCCATTCGCGGAAAAAAAGGTACAAAATCCGTTAAAATATGTGATCGATCGGGAAGAGTCACTAAAAAATCCACAAAAAAACTTACTAAAAAAGAAATGAATTGCATACAAAAATGTCAATTTATACCTGGCCTCTTTCGTGACTGTGAACAATGTCTTAAACCTATAAAATTTATTAAATAAATTCTAATACACTATACTTACGATCATCTAACACCCTTATTTTTGATTTAATTAAATCACTCGCAAATGGTACAATTAATTTCATCGCCAGCTTAATATGTATCGTTGGATTTATAATCTTAATTTCTTCCAATGTATTTCCATATTTTTCATTAAGTAATCCAGCAATCCCATGACCTGTCCGAATCTCTAATGCCTGTTCCATATCAAAACCATCTCCATCAAACACCCACGTCCATCTCTTATTTCCTATTTGAATTAATGCATTCTCATAATGAGATAAAATACTATCGGTATCTTTACATTTTGCCTTCGTTGGATTTGTGTAAAATATACAATGTCCATTCTTATCTGAAACCTTACGAAAGGAATGACTTGCCGGATCTACTGCACATTTATTACAAATCGTATCCATTCTCTTTTTAGTCCCTTTAAAGTCTTTAAATATTATTATTTCTTTTTTATTACATCATTTTATGATTTTTTATGACTTTTATCGTGCGTTTAAAATTTTAAAAAATGATCTACGGTACTAATGGAGAGGATGAGTAGCACAGTTGGCAGTGCGCGTGTCTGTTAAACACGAGGTCGCTGGTTCGATCCCAGCCTCGTCCGTTTCCTATTTTATTAAATAATTCTTATCTTATTTAATAAACTATGAAAATAGTCCAATATTTCTATGTACCTGGTTCCTTTTGAATCTTCTTTTTACCTTTTTCTTTTTTTAAACGCGTCTCATCTGTCTGTGATGACTGATCTACTTTTTTTATTTTCTTTTTTTGTTTTATTGATTTTAATTCATAATTTATTCGTAATTCATCTCTAACATCATCTTCCCTTTTTTCTTCATCTGCTATACCACATACGATTAATAAATCATAACAACAACTCATTCTAATTTAAACAATTCAAGTTATTAGAATTTAATATGATTATGATTTTAAACAGTTTTTTAGCGTGCTCTTCTGTTCATGCTCTGTCTTCAATGGCTCGTTTTAAAACACGTGACGCACCCAATCTTATTTCCTGTATCTCTTTCCAACTCTATTTTGTTTATCGTTCTCTCTCCCTCATTTATCAAAGTCTTTATCCTACATATTATAACCCTTCCATTGTCTCTCAAGACACAATTCAAAATCTTAATTCATTAACTGGATATTTCTTATATGATTCACTTTATTTATTTAAAACTTCATCCTTTTCATTTTATTTATTACATCATTTTCTCGGTATTTCTATGATTCAACTTGTTAAACAATTTGATGCACCTTTTTCTTTATTATCACAATATAATTTATTCTGTTTTATAGCCGAAGTTACAAATCCTTTTATTAATGTTAGACATTTTATGAGAGATACTATTTATTATCCATTTGCTATTAAATCCATTTTTGGAACATATACTATCTTTCGAATGATTCTTTTTCCTATAATGTCTAAACACATATATGATACAATGAAACTTATTAACCCTTCTAATGCTTCTTTACTTAATTATCTTTTTATTACAGTATATATAATGAGTACTGTATGGTATTTTAAAATTATTAGAATGTATAAAAAATTAAAATAAAAATATAAAAATAAAAATATAAATAATAAATCAAAAAAAATAGACAATACATATGGATATTTTTTTGATTTTACAACGAGGAAGATACGCCGTGTATCATGTGGAATAAAGGACTTGCTTCAGACCATAATGTTTAAAACACTTTTCAAGATGACATTGACAAGAATGACAAGGTTCCGAATTAACGATTTCTTTTGTTCCTTTAGCAATACGAATCACAATAAGAGTTGCACCCGCTAACTTTGTAGTATCACCTACTTTTTTAAGAACTGCGCGTTCCGCATGAATCGTACGATTGTCATATCCACAACCACTATTACGAGATCCTACAAAATTACTTGCAACATCCAATATTTTTCCTCTCTTAATAATAATTGCAATATGCACTTGTCTTAAATTCGTTTTCATTGAAACAGATTCAATTGAAATGTAACTTTCAATCAGTTCAAGTGTATTCTTCTTGTTGAATCTCATTCTTACAATAAGTAAATCGCGATATACCTTATAATTTCAGGTGCTTTATCTATTTAAGCCTTTATCATTTTCAATTTTTTATTTATATCTAATTTTCATTTATTTTAATACGGCGCTACTTAGATTGCCTACATTTTTATACTATTATTAAGATTATTTTGATCGTATAGATCATTTGGATGAAGAACAATTTGTTTTAATGAATCATCTTCCTCTATACTCTCATTTTCTTGTTTGATATCCTTCTTTATATCAGGTAGAATCACTGTATTTTTTGGTTTATCATTCTCTTTATTTATTTTTGGAGATACTCCTCCTATCGATGTTATACTATCTCTTCTCGGTAATGGTGGAGGAGATACTATATATTTTCCATACTGCAATCTCTCTTCAAACTTTACTTTATTTTTTTCCTTTTCTTCCACCTTCTCTATTTCCTCTCTCGGTAATTTAATCTTCTCCAATGCATCCGTTATTTCTATCTTTATCTCCTTTTTTATATTTTCTTTTATACTTGGTAATACCAATTCATTTAATGTATTCTTCTTATGTCTTAACATTAATGCAGCATCTACAGCTAATTTCTTCAAACGCTCCTCTGAACTCTCAAACACATGAGTATGTTCTAATGCACCACAAATATCTGGCTTCTTCAATTCCTTTATTTGACCAAATCTATCCTCAAATAATTCTATCGCCTCCTTTGGTATGGGAGGAGATTGTTCTATTAAACGATCTAAATCCGATCTACAAATCTTCAAAAAATCCATTGAATCCATACGATCATTTGGATGTATCGCCAATTCAACCGCAATTAATCTTTGAAATTTACCCCACGCTATTGATGCAACACGATTTGACTCCTCTAATTGAGCATATCTCAAATAATTTCCTACTGTTGTCAACAATCCTGCTAATAACGAGATTGAACCAATTACAAAACTTGCATATTTCTTTGTATCATCCGATTCAAATAAAGATTGAACTCCAAAATTTGCTGTACCACCTACCGTCGATAAAATAATCACAGGTAAATTAATCCATAACGTTTTTGAATGAAAAATCTTTTCAGATTGATCATGAAGCCAACGATAACACGTTGCAATATCACTCCATTCCGCCATTAATCTTTCTTGTTCTTTTGACCAACCGTTTAAAAAACGCTTGGGTTTAAGATTTTCTTGTTCACCCCCCTTTTTATCACCTTTTACATCCGAACTAGACACACCCTTTTTCTTATTATCATCCATCATTTATACCTCTATCTATTTCTTATATGATTTAAAATTCTTCTTTGTCTCCAATCCCGTTTTATAAATTCCTTCTATATCCTTTTCTGTTAATTTAGATGCATCCAATCCCTTTGGAACAGATACAAATTGCACCTTCTTTACAGATGTTTTGATAATATACGGACCATATGGACCCGTACGAATTGTATATTCTTTAAATGTTTGAATAATACCATTCCCATCACCCTTTTGTTTCTGTTTTCCTTCAAATCGTTCTATTGTCTTTTCCAATTCTTCATTTTCCTGATAAGGGATCGATAAATCTCCGCATTGTAAATACACCCCAAACTTACCCGATTTCTTAAGAATTAATTGATCATTCCATTCACCCACCTGATCACTCTCCTTTTTCTGCCCCCTTTGAAATGCAATTGCAATCTCTTCTGTCATATCATCAAATGACACCCTATCAGGCCAACCTAGAAAGATCGTATCCTCTTTCTTTTCCCTCTCTACCAATAATAATGGCCCCTTCTTCGTTTGAACCGCCTTAAGCCCACCCGCAAATTCATGCACTTTTGGATTAGATTGACCAGCTTCTTTCTTATTTAATTCTTTCTTTGAATGTAATTCGTTGTATCTCTCTTTATACGAATCCCACATATCCCTCAATACATTCTTCCATTCCTCTTCTCCTTCTGCAATACGATCCAATCTCTTCTCCATTTCACCCGTAAATCCATAATTAAATAAATCATCAAAATGTTTTAACATAAATTCCAATACTGATTTACCTAATGCAGTTGGTACTAATTTATTCTTTTCTGCGCCCATCTTCTTTTTTAACTCTTTTCCTGTTGGTGGCCAACTTTTTACTATTAACTCATACTCCTTTATCTGTATTTCCTTTCCTACAATATCTTTTGCCTCTACATAATTCTTTTCTTGAATAACAGTGATTAGTGAGGAAAAGGTAGAGGGGCGACCAATCCCATATTTTTCTAATTCTCTAATTAATGTAGCCTCTGTATATCTTCCTTGCGCTTTTGTCTCTTTTGGCTCTGCCTTCATTCTTGTCCATTCCACTTTATCACCTACTTTTAATAATAATACCTTTTTCCATACATCCCCTTTTGATTCGTACTGTTCATCTTCATCCTCTTCTTCCACATTCAATACTTTACCAACACAACGCCATCCTTCAAATATGGTTTGCTTCCATTGAGAAATCCATTGAAAGTCTTTATCCCCTTCTATTTGGGTTTTCATACGACATACTTCGCCACGAACAGAAGACATAACCGATTGAATCGCCCTCTGCCATATTAATTTATAAATCTTTTTATCCATTAATGACCAATCTACTCCATCTAATTCACAGCGTTCCATATGAGTTGGACGAATTGCTTCGTGTGCTTCTTGAGCTTTAACCTCCTCCTTCTTATCACTTGGTTTTGATTTGATTTTGGGTTTTCGTCGTTTTTCTGAAACCTCCTTTTCATCTTCTACCTTACTTTCTTCTTTCTGATCCAATAAATACTCCGCTCCATATTTTTCAAGAACCCATTTACGAGCATCTTCTTTTGCTTCTTCTGACATTACCGCCTTATCCGTTCTCATATATGTAATATGACCCGCCTCATATAATCTCTGAGCTATCTTCATCGTATTCTTTGGATTACAATTATAAATTGCACTTGCCTGTTGTTGAAGTGTACTTGTAATAAGTGGTTGAGGCGCCCTTTCTGTCCAGGGTTTAATTTCTTTAAAGAGAATGGATCCAGATGGTGTTGAATGAACAATATCCATATAGTTAAGAGTAGATTCTTCATCTTCTAATTCGTCTTCCATAACGGATTCAAATATAAAATCAGAATATTTCCAGGTTGTACTTAATTTCCAACTTGAGGAGGTTTTGAAGGAATCAATTTGATTTTCACGGTCAATGACTAATCGTAATGCGGGTGTTTGACATCTTCCAGCGGATAAGGATTGTCCAACATACTTCCATAATAATGGACTCATTGTAAATCCTATCATCATATCTAATATCGCTCTCGCCTGTTGAGCATATACAATATTCATATCAATTCTTCTTGGATTCTCTATCGCTTTCTTCACTGCTTTCTCTGTAATTTCATTAAATACAGATCTCAATGCCGTTTTTGGATTTAATTTTAATAATAAACATACAGAATAAGAAATATTTTCTCCTTCTCTATCGCTGTCAGACGCTAAATAAATAGTTGTTGCCTCCTTCGCACATTCTTTTAATTGTTTAATCGCTTTTGCCTTTTCTTTCAAGAATTCATATTTTGCTTCAAAATCATTTTCTAATCCAATTGCTTCTAAACTCTGTTCTAATGCGCGAATATGACCCATTGTTGCAATCACACGCCAACCTGCTCCCAAAAATCCTTGAATCTTCTGACACTTCGCGGGTGATTCTACAATGACCAAATTACTCATCTTCTTAACCTTATCTATCCTAATCCTTAACCTTATCTATCCTAATTCTTATTATTTATTTCAATTTTTTATAAAATATAAAATATATGTATATAATATAGAATGATGAAAAACACTACGGAAGTCGCTTTAGAGTCTCTTTTAGTTTCTTCGCTCAATGTTAGCGCTGTTTATTTAGCTGCTTTTACTTATCAACTTAGTTGGTCAGGCGTTCTTACAGTTATGATTATTGCATCCGCCCTTACAGCATTCGCTACTCATCTTATTATTTTAACAGGGGCCCCCGTTAAGGCTCGTACGGAACAGGTTGTTAGTGAAGGATTAAGTGTTATCCTTGTTGCCCTTCTATCATCTCTTGCTGTTTTTATTATTCTATGTTATCGCTTTAACGTCCCTATGGCACTTGGTATCTCACTTCTATCAGGAATTCTAAGTTCTCTTCTACGTCATCTTATGGCTTAATTTTATTTAACTAGATGGGCCTAAAAAATTCAATAGATGGATCAGTAGAATGAATACAATTAATCAATCCAGTGGACAAGGGGCTCTCTTTGAACTCGTTGCCCGTGGTGTAAAAGATAACTATTTCGTTAAAGATGATAAAGAATCCACATTTCCTTATGATGCACGATATGATTCTTCTTCACATCATCTGTCTGAACGAAAAACAATTGTACCACTTAATGGTACTACTTTTGGAGGAACATTTGAAGTTGAAATTGATCCTTATGGGGATGTTATGACAGAATGTGCATTTGAGATTGATTTACCAACTTGGTTACCTAATTTACCTCGCATACCGAATGGTGAATTGTGTTCACCCTCTATTGTTAATGGACTCTATCCTATTACAACCAAATCAGATGGTACTTCCTATGGATATGTTAATTATGCAGCCTATTTTTTATTTGAAAAAATTCAATTCTATCAAGATCAATTTCTTATTCAAGAATGGAGTGGAGATGGATTACTTGCTAAACAGTTAACAGAAGGTTCCTGGAATTCAAGCTTTTTACAACAAGTAAATGGTGGATTAATTGATACAGTTAATCTGAATACGAATGTATCAACTGCCCGTGGTATTCAGTTAAGGGCTACACCTGGTCATTTACGATTAAAACTTCCATTGCCTGGTCTTCAATGTCCTGGGGATGGTGGATTCCCTTTTGTTGCAATGTCATGGCAGACATTTCGTATTAAAGCTACACTTCGTAAATTAGAAGATCTTGTTGTATGTAGTGATCCTTTAACTGTACGACCTACTCCTTGGACAGTTCCATTATATACCTATCAATTTGATAATGGAATTTCACACGATTTTTCTCCTAAATCGTTAGCACAGATTGGACAACCTACTATTTTATTATCAACTATTCAACATTATGTGCCGTCAAGAGTTCAAGAAGAACTTCGCTCTACTCCTCTACAGATTCCCTTTCGTAGACAATTTGAAAATAATTTTACATTTGGTGAATTAGATTATATTTCTCTTGATAAAGGTGGAACCGCTGCAGTTACAAGACGTTTAGATGGAAGACATCCAACGGAACGAATTTATTGGTTTTTTCGTAACTATAATGCATTGGATCGTAACCAGTTAGATAATTTTTCGAATGATTATTTTTATGATCATTTTCCTAGTCCTACACAATCTTATACTGTACCCTTTGGTGAATTCTATTATCAAATTAAACTGGTAATTGCTGGTAAAGATCGTGAGTTACTTCATCCACCTTATTTATGGGATCAAATAAATCAATTAGCAAAAGACGAAAAAGCAAATGGAAAACAAATTAGTGCTATGAAGTGGTCATTAGGGGAACAATATGGTACTATTTATCCAACTCGAAGACAATTAGAAGGTTCTATTAATTTTACTACTGCAGATCGCCCAACATTACATATTGAATTAGCAAATATTACATCAAATCTGTATTTAGCTCAACGAAAATCAGAGATGCGTGTTTTTACAGAGGGATGGAATGTATATGAGGTGAAGGAAGGTAGAGGAAGATTACTATTTGCTAACTAAATGAATATCTTCTTATAGACACATAGGCAAATGGCTACGGCACGCCATCGAACTTGTAAAAGAAATCGATCGTATTCGGTTGGTATTCTTACTATTCCACATTCGCGCAAAATGAAATATGGTTCCTCACATATTATGAAATCGTATGTTGATTGGTTTGAGCAACGTGGAATACATGTTATTCCTATTCCTTACGATACCACTCATCACCAAGAATTCTTTCAAATGGTCAATGGACTCTTTATTCCTGGCGGTGAAACACAATATATTATGAAAAATAATGTATTTATTGACACTGTTTCACGATTCATTGAACTCTCTTTAGAAAAAGATGAATATTTCCCAATTTGGGGTACTTGTTTTGGATTTGAAGTATTAATGTCTGTAGTAGGTGGATTTACTAAATTTAAAAGATACAATGGTCACGGATTAACATCTATTCAAATTACATCAGAAGGCAGAAAATCCAAATTATTTAGTTCATTTTCTAGGAAATATCTTCATTACTTGGAAAATGAAAAATCAACCCTTGAAAATCACGAATTTGGTATTTCTCCCTCTGATTTTATGAATCATTTACATCTTAAACGATTTTTTAATATTCTTGCAACATCTATTGGAGAAGATGGTAAAGAATATGTTGCTGCAATTGAAGGTAAATATTATCCTATTTATGGTGTTCAATGGCATCCAGAACGACAATCCACTGGAAAACCATTTGTTGATTTCTTTATTTCTGAACTCAGAAAAAATAAACATCGTTCTAAAACAAGTTTTCCACCATTATACTCCTTTATAACTCCACATAAATGCATACAATACAACGAACATAAACACCTCCTCTGCTATTTCTTCTAATCATACCTTCACTATCATATTTAATTTTCTACTTATAGTAAGTACGAAATTAAATATTTATTTTTATTATTGTTGTTATTATTGTTGTTATTATTGTTGTTATGTTGTTGTTTGTTAATTTTAATATAAGAGATTATAGACGAAATGTTTTTCGTAACCATTCGCTAATTTGTTGGTTATTCGAATTTTGGAAAATGGGTTGAGGAACTCCATTTACAATCGCCTGAAAGGAGGGAATCTGTTGAACACCACAATATCCAGGAGTATAATCATTCTCATCAATATCACATACATACCACTTAATTTTATCACTTACACCAAGTAAATGATTTGAATCTACACGCTTACAAGGACCACACCAAGAAGCAGTAAAACGTACACAAACAAAGGGTTCATGAGGTTGAGGTGGGTTTCTCTGAATCAGATTCTCGAAAAACTCCTGGTTGGGGAGGGGTGTCATCTTTCTCTCTTGATTGCTTTGTGGAACGGACATCTTTCGAACGATAAATTGTTACTATAAAACCACCTAGGGCAATAAAACAAATTGTACCTAATAATGTATAGGGTAAGAGGTTTAAGCTACTATCTTTTTCTGAAATTGGTTGAATCAAATTTTTTTCAATTAAACTACCACCTGCTTGTGCCCCTTTTAACTTCTGAGTCTCTCCATATAATGATACACTTGGTAATATCGTACCCGCCGCCGTTAATGTTTTCGTTATCTCATCCGCCTTAGTAAGTGATTCTTGACCGAACTTAACTACATTGCCTACTGTATCTAATGCTTTATCCGCTACACCTACCACACTATTTACAGAATTTTTTAATCCACTTACCGCAGTAATAATTGGCCCACCGACTATTTTATTTACTACAAACTGAGCAGTTGACACAGGATTTGTTAACATTCCTATTAATGGATATTTTGATGCATACTGACTCGCCAATGACTGAAAAGGTGATCCAAAATAACTACTATTCTCATTTACAACAGTCTCTGTACTGAAGAAAAATCTTATTATATTATAACCCCACCATAATAATGCTAGAGGCATAAATAATACTGTAATCGTAGATACTAAACGAATTATACCCGATCGTTTATCTCCCACTAAAAATGAATCTAATCCTATTAAGCCACCAAATATCAATGCTATCGCATATATAAAAAAATTCATATGAATTGAACTTGGCGTATCATTCGCTAATACTCCTGCACCTATACCCCTTGGACCTAATCCTGGTACACCCAACCCATATACTTTCACCACATCCCCATTAAATACTATATTTAATGCATCATATAACCACCATACACCAAAACATAATACATTTACTACTAATTTCGCTAAAAAAGTAAGAGGAGAACGTAAATATAAATGATCTAGAGCTAAATAACCACCGAGAACAGATAACCCTAATAAAACATTATAAGACAAAAATTGAGCAGTTGCTCCTGTATTTCTTTCATTATTTTCAGAGGATGATGGACCCTCTATCCAAAATTGGACCTGCGATGTATTGTCACGGCTCATTACTCATTATTATGAGTTTTTTGTATTCACTTTCATTCCACTCTATTTACAAAAAAATACTTTCTTTTGTAAATAAATTATTTTATATTCATCTCTCTATTAAATTGTAAATAGAAGACCTCCAAATCCATTAATTACACGGAATACATTATAATTATGTCCGTAAACTACTATACGACAATTTCCTCTCTGTTGACAACTTGGTATTGCTGGATTAATTAACAATGTATTCATTTCAATCTGCCATACAATACTATCTATACGACTTGCATTCATTGTACCCGTCGGCTGTGCATCCTCTGGTCGTAATGCAAAAGAATAATTATAAATAAAGGCATTAACCGGAGTTGTTGTATGATGCTCATATGGCTGCTGTAATCTAAAATATTGAGGTACACGAGATGTAAAACGATCATATCCATCCAATTGCAATTTTGCAGAAGAAATTAAATCCATACGCCCCGTTGGCGCATTTGAATTCATATATGAAACTAAATATGCAGGTATCGGTTCATTAATTGCTAAATTACTGTAATTAAACCATTCGTTATTATTAATCATTTCATCCCGCTGAACAACAAAGAAAAATTCTTTTATCGGATGATTAAATTCTACTGAAATAGTTGCCGTATTCTGAGTTGTAGTTATTGAATATGGCGGTGTATATTGTACTTGTTCAATAATATATTCATGTGATGTACTTACAAACATACGGCGCTCCTCCGTATCTAAATATACATAATCACCCCATAACATCATATTTATAATCTGATTTGTACAATTTACCTGTGTTGAACAAGTTGGTTTCCAAGATCCGTCAATTGGATACGGAGTTGGAGGTGGAACCCAAAATAATTGCTGTAATGGCCTCAATGTAATATTAATACGAATTGGACTATATTGTAATGCTAGAAGTGGTAAATATAACCCTGGATTATTACAGAAATAGAATTGTAATGGAATAAGAAGACGTAATCCACCTGCATTTGGATTACTACCTGGTTTAATATTCGGAGGAATATATTGCTCATATCGCCCAATCATTTCATTTAATGCATCTCTTTGTCCTGCTGGTGTTGAAACCTGCGTCCAAATTTCCATCCATTCTCCCGTTTGACGATCAATCTCCTGTTCACCCACCTCAAATGTTATCTCTTGAATTAATGCATGACCAATTGAATTTGTATATGATAATTCATTTCCAGATGTATCCGTAAGTAATGGTAATGTAACATCTAAATAAACCCTTCCAAGTAAATCACCGCGTCTTGGGATAAGACATGTAATACGTTGACCAAAATTCGGAGTACCATCAAAATACATTGGTTGACATTCCGTCGCAAAATTTGTATGACGACGATACACCATTTTAAAAAAACTAATTTGGGGGTTACCCGTTAAAAACATATCTTGTTTTCCTGTTGCAACGAGTTGTAATAAACCTCCACCTGCTGGCATCCTGTTGATTGTTCCGGATATTTAAGATTTCATTTTAGGTCGCGGACACACTTCTTTCTGTATCATATTTTAATTCCCCTTTTTCATTCTCAGTCGGTTTTAGATGAGTTCTTCTGGTATTCAATCCATTAATAGCGGCCCTTTAATAATTCGAACATATAATCAATCTGTTACCACTTTATCCACTACCAATACCTACCTCCTCGGACAATACGATACCCCTATCCCCAGTAATTATCTCCTTATTACTACACTTAATGGACAACTTGCACCTACCAATCGACCCACCATTTCTAGCTT
>Ga0315293_10000823_pt1 | contig 29371 bp, 32 predicted proteins | sample YL17G13_20_MG_FD_203071 | JGI IMG/M metagenome (GOLD analysis project Ga0315293, IMG submission 203071) | Sediment microbial communities from Yellowstone Lake, YNP, Wyoming, USA - YL17G13_20 | ecosystem: Environmental > Aquatic > Freshwater > Lake > Sediment | place: USA: Wyoming | collected... | reverse complement strand
GCGCGCCATCGTGGAGATCATCGATTGACCACCGCAGGGGAGCCGAGGAGCGGTGCAGCGAAGTGGCACCGCTCATCGGCCGCCGCAGGCGGGTCAGCGTGCGGGCCGACGAAGTGAGCCCGCACAATGACCGATCAGGGCTGTGGGCGTGCGGCATCCTGGGCAAGGTGCACGGCCTGCGCGGCGAGCTCTACCTCAACCTGTCGCCCGAGGGCCTCGAGCACCTCAGAATGGGCGCGGACTTCTACGTCGCGCGCCCAGACCCGGACGCGCCGGAGGGCGCTGAGCGGCTCACCCCGTGCGCGGTCACGCGCGCGGGAGGCACCGCTCAGCGCCCTCTCGTGCGTCTCGACCTGGCGCAGACCAGGGAAGCGGCCATCGCCCTGCAGGGCATGGAACTGCTGGCCGCCGGCGGGGAACTCGACGCGCTGCCCTTCTACCGGGTCGGAGACCTCATCGGGCTGCGCGTCGAGACGGCCGCCGGCGGCCTCCTCGGCGAGGTCAGCGACGTGCTCGAGGCGCCCGCCCACGAGATCCTTCAGGTGCGGGCGCCGGACGGCGCGTCGTTGCTCCTGCCGCTGGTCGAGGAGCTCGTGAGCGTCGACGCCGAAGCCGGCGTGCTCCGCGTCGTCGACGGCCTTGTCGAGGCGCCCGCTGAGGAGCCGCGGCCGGGCGAGAGCGCCTCGTGAGAGCCGACGTCTTCACACTGTTCCCGCAGGCCTTCGGCTGGTACCTCTCGCAGGTACACATCCGCAACGCCTGCGAGCTCGGCCACGAGTTCCGCCTCACCAACTACCGCGACCACACGCCGCTGAGCCATCTGCAGGTGGACGACACGCCCTACGGCGGCGGCGCCGGGATGGTCCTGCGCATCGACGTCGTCTGCGCCGCCCTGGAGGCGGTGTTCCCCGGCGACGCGGCCCGCGTCAGGGACGAGCGCCGCGTCGTCGAGCTCACCGCCAAAGGGCGGCAGCTCGACGACGCTCTCGCCGCTGAGCTGGCCCAGCAGGACCTCGTCCTGCTCTGCGGCCGCTACGAAGGCATCGACGAGCGCGTGACTCATCTCGTGAGCGACCGGGTCTCCATCGGCCCTTACGTGCTGAGCGGCGGCGAGGTGGCGGCCATGGCCGTGCTCGACGCCGTCACGCGCAAGCTTCCCGGCGCGATCAGCAACCCCGAGAGCGTGATCAGCGAGTCGCACTCCGCCGTGCTCGAGGGCGGCGCCGAGTACCCGCACTACACGCGCCCGGCGGAGTTCCGCGGCTGGACGGTGCCCGACGTGCTGCTCAGCGGCGACCACGGCGAGATCGGGCGTTGGCGCGCGTCACAGGTCAGAAGGGGGTAGGATAGCGCCTCCCGGCGCGGCGCCCGGCGTTTTGCGCCGCCGCGCCGCTCCTGCTAGACTGTGCGCCGGTCTTCGCTCGGAAAGAGGCTCCGTGAACATCATCGAGAACATCGAACGCCAGCAGCTGCGCGAGGGTGTGCCGCAGTTCAAGGCCGGCGACAACGTCAAGGTCCACTTCAAAGTGGTCGAGGGCAGTCGCCACCGCATCCAGGTCTTCCAGGGCACCGTCATCAAGCGCCAGGGCCAGGGCGTGCGCGAGACGTTCACCGTGCGCAAGCAGTCCTTCGGCGTCGGTGTCGAGCGCACGTTCCCCGTGCACTCGCCCAAGATCGACAAGATCGAAGTGATGCAGATCGGCGACGTGCGCCGCGCCAAGCTGTACTACCTCCGGCAGAAGGTCGGCAAGCAGGCGCGCATCCGCGAGAAGCAGCGCTAAGCCGGCCGTCCCCGGCGCGGTCGCTTTCGGCACGGTGAAACGCGGCAGGCTCATCGACTACGGCATCGTCGCCGTCGCCGCCATCGCCTTGGCTCTGCTGGTCCAGGCCTTCCTCATCAAGCCGTATCGCATCCCGTCCGAGTCGATGGCGAGCACCCTGCGACCGGGCGACCGCGTGCTGGTCAACCGGGTCGTCTACCATCTGCGCGAGCCGCACCGCGGCGACGTCATGGTGTTTCGTTACCCCGAGGATCTCGACGTCGCCTTCATCAAGCGCATCGTCGGGGTGCCCGGCGACACGCTGCAGGTGCGCGAGGGGCGCCTCTGGGTGAACGGGCGCCCTGCCGACGAGCCCTACGTGCATCGCACGGCGGGCCGCCGCGACCCTACCGCGGCCTCCGCGCCGGTGGCCGGCTCGACGATGCGCGAGCCGTGGTCGCTGGCGCAGCCTTACACGGTGCCGGCCGGATCGTACTTCGTCATGGGCGACAACCGCACGGACAGCGACGACAGCCGCTTCTGGGGCACGGTCCCTCGTGCCGATATCATCGGCGAAGGCTTCGTCGTCTACTGGCCCCTCGGCCGCTGGGCCGCGCTGTGAACGAAGGGACGGACCGCTGACACGGCGCACGCTCGCCGAGTACCTTCTGGTCGCGCTGTGCGCCATCGTGGCGGCGCTGCTCGTCCAGGCCTTCCTCGTCAAGCCGTACGGGATCCCTTCGGAATCAATGGCCGCCACGCTGGTGCCGCGCGACAGAGTGCTCGTCAACCGCGTCGTCTACCGCCTGCACGCGCCGGGGCGCGGCGACATCGTGGTCATCGACTCCGCCGCCGTCGGTCGCATCCTCATCAAGAGGGTCGTCGCGCTGCCCGGAGAGACCATCTCCGTCAGCGGCGGCGCCGTGTACGTCGACGGCCGCCGCCTCGACGAGCCCTACGTCCACCGGATGGACGGCGAGACCGAGCCCGCAGAGCCGTTCCGCGGCACCGGGCAGGCCTGGGCGCTCGAGCGCCCGTACAAGGTGCCGGCCGGGCACTACTTCCTCATGGGCGACAATCGCGTGGTCAGCGACGACAGCCGCGACTGGGGACCGGCTCCGCGCCGCGAGATCATCGGCGAAGCCTTCTTCACGTACTGGCCGCTCTCCCGCCTCCACGGCCTCTGATACACTCCCGCGAGACCGGCGAAGGAGAGCATGGGCGCAGACACATGCAGCGACAGCGGGAGCGGGCGCGACGACAAGGGCCGGACGGGCTCCAGGGGCCGCACCATCGTGGAGTACGTCGTGCTCGCCGTCGTCGCGGTGGCGGTGGCGCTGCTCATCCAGGCCTTCCTCGTCAAGCCGTACCGCATCCCTTCGGCGTCCATGGAGGACACGCTGCTGATCGGTGACCGCGTGCTCGTCGACCGCATCTCCTGGCGCTTCTCGCAGCCCGAGCGCGGCGACATCGTCGTGTTCCACCCACCCTTCGACGGCCCGGTGCTGATCAAGCGCATCATCGGGCTGCCGGGCGACGAGATCTCCCTGAGCGGCGGCTTCGTCTGCATCAACGGCCGCCGCCTCGACGAGCCCTACGTGCGCCGCCTCGACGGCCGCGAGGAACCCAGTGAACCCTTCTCCAACGGGTTGCCCTGGTCGCTGCAGGAGCCCTACAAGGTGCCCGCCGACAGTTACTTCGTGATGGGCGACAACCGCACCGACAGCGGCGACAGCCGCGAGTTCGGGCCCGTTGAGCGAGATCAGTTCGTCGGGCGCGCCTTCGCCAAGTACTGGCCGCCGGGGCGCATCGGCGGAGCAGAGTAGGCTCCCGCAGGGCCGGGCGTGAACGAGCGCTTCGCCTTCGACCTCGATCTCGCCGGGCGCGCCACCGTGGCCGGGGCCGACGAGGCCGGCCGCGGGTGCCTTGCCGGCCCCCTCGTCGCGGCGGCAGTCTCCTTCGACTACGCCGCCATGGACGACGCCGACTTCGCCGCCCTGGACGGTCTGGACGACTCCAAGAGGGTCTCCAAGGCGCGTCGCGCGGCGCTCTACGACGAGATCCTGCGTCGCGCCCGCCAGGTGGTGATCGTGTGCCGCTCGCCGGGCACCATCGACCGCGACGGCCTCCATCGCTGTAACCTCGCTGCGCTGGCGCGAGCCGTGGAAGGCATCGCGCCGGCGCCCGGCGTCACGCTGGTCGACGGGTTCCCCCTGCCCGGTTGCCGGCGCGCGCACCGGGCCGTGGTGGGCGGCGACGGCCGCTCCGCCGCCATCGCCGCCGCCTCCGTGGTCGCCAAGGTGACGCGCGACCGCCTCATGCGGCGCCTGCATCTCAGCCATCCGCAGTACGGCTTCGACCGCCACGTCGGCTACGCCACAGCCGCGCACCACGAGGCGATCGCCGCACACGGCGTCTGCGAGCTGCACCGGCTCTCGTTCGCGAGCGTCGCCTACCGGCAGCTCGGGCTGACGTTCGAGGTCGAGGAGCTCGTGCCCAGCGGCTGACTCGAAGCCGGTCGGCCGGCATCGTGAACCCCCCGGCTCCCATTCGCGAACGTCACCCCGAGGCGCGTATCGGCACCCTGTGACGCGGCGCCGACCGGCGCTACGGTATGCCTGTGAACGCTCGGCAACTCTTCGGGCGCGCGGCCGAAGAAGCCGCGGCCCGCTATCTCATCCATGACGGCTGGCGCCTTCTGGGACGCAACGTCCGTATCGGCCGCGGCGAGCTCGACATCGTCGCGCGCCGCGGCCCCGTGCTCGCTTTCGTCGAGGTCAAGGCGCGTCGCACGCGCACGTGCGGCGCCCCCGAAGACGCCGTCGGCGCAGCCAAACGGCGCCAGATCGCCCGTCTCGCCGAGTTGTGGCTGGCGGCGCGTCCGTGGGCGCTGAAGGGCGTCGACGAGGTGCGCTTCGACATCGTCGCCGTCGATTCCGCCACCTTCCCCAGCACTATCCGTCATCTGCCGGCGGCGTTCACGCTCGACGGGTAGGGGAGGGAGGACCGTTGCTCGCCAGCATCGCCAGTGAGGCTCTCAGCGGCCTGGAGGGCAAGCCCGTCCAGGTGGAGGCCGACGTCGTGGCGGCGGCCCCGGCCTTCTACATCGTGGGCCTGCCCGACGCCGCCGTCCAGGAGAGCCGCGAGCGCGTGCGCGCGGCGATCGTCAACTCCGCCTACGCGTTCCCGTCGCGACGCATCACCGTCAACCTGGCTCCGGCCGATCTGCGCAAGGAGGGGCCTTCGTTCGACCTGCCCATCGCCCTGGCCTTTCTGGTGGCCACCGGTCAGGCCGCCGACGGCTGCGACCGGCGCGGGCCGCTGGCCGCGGTCGGCGAGCTTGGCCTGGACGGCACTCTGCGGCCCGTGGCCGGCGCCCTCGCGCTGGCCGAGAGCGTGCGGCGGCGCGGGGTGCGCGGTCTTATCCTGCCCGCGGCAAACGCCGCCGAGGCCGCGCTGGTTGACGGCCTGGAGGTGTACCCCGCGCGCACGCTCGCGGAGGCCGTCGCGCAGCTTGCTGCCGGCGGCGGCGCAGCCGCACCGCCGGCCGACCTCACGGCGCTGCTCGGCAGTCCGCCGGCGGAGGGCGCGGACTTCGCCGACATCATGGGCCAGGAACAGGTGAAACGCGCTCTGGAGGTCGCCGTCGCGGGCGCCCACAACGTCCTCATGTCGGGGCCGCCGGGGGCGGGCAAGACGATGCTGGCTCGGCGTCTGCCCGGCATCATGCCGGCGCTCACCCTCGAGGAAGCCATCGAAGTCACGCGCATCTACAGCGTTGCGGGGCTCCTTCCGCAGGACCGCGCGCTGATCACCCAGCGTCCGTTCAGGGCGCCGCATCACACCATCTCGTCGCCGGGGCTGGTCGGCGGTGGCGGCACACCGCGCCCGGGCGAGGTGAGCCTCGCCCACCTCGGCGTGCTGTTTCTCGACGAGTTCGCGGAGTTCCGTCTTTCGGCGCTCGAGGGCCTGCGGCAGCCGCTCGAGGACGGCGAGGTCACCATCAGCCGCCGGCTCATGTCCATGACCTTCCCGGCCCGCATCATGCTGGTCGCGGCCATGAACCCGTGTCCGTGCGGCTACCTCGGCGACCGGGGGAGGGATTGCACCTGCCCGGCGCACAGGGTGCGACAGTACGGGTCGCGGCTCAGCGGACCGCTGCTCGACCGCATCGACCTGCGTCTCGAGGTGCCGCGCGTGCCGCCCCGAGACCGGCGCAGCGGCGCCCACGGAGAGCCGTCGGCCAGGGTCCGCGCCCGCGTGTCAGGGGCGCGCGAGCGGCAGCTCGCACGCCTGGCCGGCACGGGCGCGTACGCCAACGCCCACATGAGCGCGCGTCACCTGCGACGCCTGTGCTCGCTCGAGACCGACGCCACCGCGCTCCTCGATCGGGCCTACGAGCGCCTGCGGCTCAGCGCGCGCGCCTGCGACCGCGTGATCAAGGTCGCCCAGACCATCGCCGACCTCGAGGCGGCGCCCACCATCACGTCGGCCCACGTCGCCGAGAGCCTCTCCTACCGCAACAGGAGCCAGCATGATCGATGAACCATACGCAAGGCCGGCACGGCGGCGCAGTCTGCACGGCCCTCCCGCGCAACGCCGTGCGCTGTGCATCTGGCTCGGCACTCTCGCGTCGTGGCGCAGTGGCCTGGTCAAGAAGCTCGTGCGCGAGTGCGGGACCGTCAGCCGGGTGCTCGACGCGTCGCCCGCGGAGCTTGCGGCGCTCATCGGCCCTCCGGGCGTGGCGCAGCGGAGCAGAAAGGTTCACCCGACCACAGCGGCGCAGAGACTGGAGCGCCCGGGCGCACAGCATGCCGCGGAGCGGGACGCGGAGGAACAACGCTTCGCGGCCGCTCTCGAAGCTCGCCCCGAGGACCTCGCACGGATGCAGGAGCGCTTTCCACACTCGGCGGTGGTCGCGTGGTGCGACCCGCTCTATCCCCCGGCGCTACGCCAGCTGGCCGACCCGCCGCTGTGTCTGTTCGTCCGAGGGCGCTGCGACGACCAGCAGATCAGGCGCAGACTGCAGATCCTCTGCAACGTTCCGGCGGTCGCGGTCGTGGGTACGCGAGCGCCTTCCCCATACGGCACGGAGATGGCAGCTGCCCTGGGCCGTGATCTCACGATCCAGGGCGTCCTCGTGGTCAGCGGCCTCGCCCTGGGCATCGATGCGACGGCGCAGGCCGCGGCCATCCACGCGGCGCAGGCCGCCCAGGAGCTGGCCACGGTCGCCGTCCTCGGCTGCGGTCCGGATGTGGTCTACCCGCACGCGAATGCGGGACTACGCGAAGCAGTGGCGCGGCGTGGCCTGCTCGTGTCCGAGTTCGCGTGGGGGGTGCCGGCGCGCCCCTGGCGCTTCCCCGCGCGCAACCGCGTGATGGCTGCTCTCTCGCGGGGCGTCGTGGTGGTCGAGGGCGCGTCTCGCAGTGGCGCGCGCATCACGGCTGGCTTCGCCCTCGAGCTTGGACGCGAAGTGCTCGCGGTGCCCGGAGAGGCGGGGAGGAGGCTCACGGAAGCCCCGCACGACCTCCTTCGCCACGGTGCGCCCGTCTGCGAGTCGGCGGCCGACGTCGTGGCCGCCATCGCCACCGTGCACCTCGATGCCGAGGCGCTGGCCGGCGACCTCGACGCGACAGTGGTCGCGCGACTTCTGGAGCGAGGCTCAGACAACGGCAGGGTGTCCGGCGTGCTCCAGGCGTTGGAGCGCGGACCGATGACGGCGGACCAGGTGGCCAAGGACTGTGGGGTCCGCGTGTATGAGGCGTGCGCCCTCCTCAGCGAGCTCGAGATCGACGGACTGGCGACCCTGACCGGCGGAGGGGTGTACCGACTCAATCGCCGCTGACGCCTCCCGCCGCGGCTCCGGCTGCGGCTCCGGACCCTGTGGGCGCCGGCATGGGCACGAGAGGGAAGATATGACCGTCTGTTGCGGAGCGACGCCACGGCCGGCCGGTGGAGTTCGTGCAGGAGTGATCCGCCGCCGCGTTGAAAGCTAGGGCGCCTCAGGGGGTGCCCGTTTGACCGCTCGGCCGAAGCCTCAACTTGAACGACTGCAGAGCGCTGCCGCCGCCGCGGCGGACCCGGAGGGTCGCAGCGCGGCGTTTCTGCGCGACCTCGAGGTGCGCGGCGGCAGCGCGTCCACCCGGCGCTCGTATGCCTCCGACCTGCAACAGCTCATGGAGTGGCTGGCGGCGTGCGGCTGCACCGTGGACACTCTCGACCGGCGCGCGGTGCGCGCCTACTCGGCCCACCTGGGGCGCCGCGGGTACGCGCCGGCGACGCTGGCGCGCAAGCTGTCGACCCTGCGCGGCCTCAGCCGCTTTCTGACGGAGCGCGGCGTGCTCGGCGCCGACCCGACCCGGCTGCTGCCGGGTCCCCGTCGGCGCCGCCGACTGCCGCACGTGCTCTCGCAGGCGGAGGTCGAGGCGCTGCTGACCGCGGCGGGCGGGACCGACCCGCTCGCCCTGCGCGACCGGGCGATCCTGGAACTTCTCTACGGCTGCGGCTTGCGCAGCCAGGAGGTGGTCGCGCTCGCACTGGCCGACCTGAAGCCCGCGCAGGCGCAGATCATCGTGCACGGCAAGGGCGGCAAGATGCGCGTGGTGCCAGTCGGTGAAGAAGCCGCCGCCGCCGTGCGCCGCTACCTTGAACGCGGCCGCGGACTGCTGGCCGCGGGTCGCGAGGACGCTGCCCGCGCGGCCGCCGCCGAACGGCGTCCTCTGCTGCTTTCGCGCAGTGGCCGCGCGCTCCTCACGTCCGACATCCGCCGGCTCGTAGTAAGATACTGCCGACGTGCAGGCCTCGACGCGGCGTCGCCCCACATGCTGCGCCACGCCTACGCCACGCACATGCTGGAGAGGGGCGCCGATTTGCGGGTGATCCAGGAGCTTCTGGGGCACGCATCAGTGTCGACTACGCAGGTGTACACGCACGTCAGCGGCGCGCATCTGCGGCGCGTCTACGATTTGCATCATCCGCGCGCGTGACGGTAGGAGGATACGCGAGCCCGCAGGGGCTCCGGCTCGCGTCTGAATCATGGCAAGACTCGACGAGGACAAAGTGCGCGAACTCTGGGAGCGCTATAAGTACCAGGGCGACAAGGAGGCGCGCGACCGCCTGATCCTGGCGTATTCGCCGCTGGTCAAGTACGTCGCCGGCCGCATGAGCAACGGGCTTCCGTCGCATATCGAGGAGGCCGACCTCATCAGCTACGGCCTGCTCGGCCTCATCGGCGCCCTCGAACGCTTCGATCCGATGCGCGAGATCAAGTTCGAGACCTACGCGATCTCGCGCATCAAGGGTTCGATCATCGACGAGCTGCGCTCGCTCGACTGGGTACCGCGATCCGTGCGCAGCAAGGCGCGCGAGATCGAGAAGGTCTGCGCCATCCTTGAGAACCGCCTGCAGCGTGCCCCCACGGACGAGGAGATCACCGACGAGCTCGGCATCTCGGTGCTGGAGTTCCAGCAGTCGCTGACGCAGATCTCCAACACCAGCATCGTGGCGCTGGACGAGCTGTGGTCGATCTCCGGTTCGGACGGCGACCAGGCGTCGCTCATCGACACGCTGGAAGACCCTAAGAGCAAGGACCCCTCGCGCATGCTCGACCTCAGCGAGCTGAAGGCGCGCCTGGCGGCGGCCATCGACGCGCTGCCCAAGCGCGAGAAGATCGTCATCGCCCTGTACTACTACGAGAGCCTCACGTTGCGCGAGATCGGCGAGGTGCTGGGCGTCACCGAGTCGCGCGTCTCGCAGCTGCACACCAAAGCCATCCTGCGCCTCAAGGGGCGCCTGCGCGACGAGATCGAGCCGGCCGCGATCGGGTAGGGGGCGGCCGGCTCGGTCGCGTCGGCGACCGCTGGCGCCGCCGCGCGCCCTCTCGCTAGGCGTGGCCGCGCCTGTCTGGTATCATCTTTGGCCGTTGTGTCCACGCCGACCCGGCGGACTCCCCGGTCCGTGGCGGTGTCGGGAGGAGGCGCCTCGCGCGCCCGCCCGATTCCACTGACCGTCTGCCGGCGACAGAGTGGCGGCGCGTGCCGCCCAGCAACCGTTTAGAAGGAGACAGTCTTGCCCGCACCCCAGCATACGGTCAGCATGAAGGACCTGCTCACCAGCGGCGTCCACTTCGGCCACCAGACACGCCGTTGGAACCCCAAGATGAAGCAGTTCATCTTCGGCGAGCGCGGCGGCATCTACATCATCGACCTCCAGAAGACGACGGTCCTCATCGACGAGGCCTACGCCTTTCTCAAGAAGACCGCCGAACGCGGCGGCGGGGTCCTGTTCGTCGGCACCAAGAAGCAGTGCCAGGAGACCGTCAAGGAGCAGGCCGAGCGCGTGGGCATGCCCTACGTCTGCAACCGCTGGCTGGGTGGCCTGCTCACGAACTTCGGCACGCTCAGCAAGCGCATCAAGCGCATGCACGAGCTCAGGCATCTCTCCGAAGACGGCTCCCTCGACCTGCTCCCGACCCGCGAGGCGATGCAGCTGCGCGGCGACCTGCGCAAGCTCGAGCAGAACCTCGGCGGCGTCGGCGGCATGGAGCGCATCCCCGCCGCCGTGTTCGTCGTCGACCCGCGCAAAGAGGCCATCGTCATCAAGGAAGCGCGCAAGCTCAAGATCCCCATCGTCGCGCTCGTGGACACGAACTGCGACCCCGACGAGGTCGACTACATCATCCCCGGCAACGACGACGCCATCCGCAGCTGCTCGCTGATCGTGCGCGTGATGGCCGACGCCGTGGCCGAGGGTCGTCAGCTGCTCACCGAGGCCGAGTTGAAGGCCGAGGCCGAGCGCAAGGCGGCCGAAGCGGCAGCCGCCGCCGCCGAGAAGGCCGCCGAGAAGGCCGCCGCGGAGGCCGCTGAGGCCGAGGCCAAGAAGGCCGCGGAAGATGCCAAGAAGGCCGCCGAGAAAGCCGCCGCGGAGGCCGCCGAGAAAGCCGCCGCGGAGTCCGCTGAGGCCGAGGCCAAGAAGGCCGCGGAAGATGCCAAGAAGGCCGCGGAAGATGCCAAGGCGAAGATGGCCGCGGAAGATGCCAAGAAGGCCGAGCCCAAGGCCGAGGCCAAAGCCGAGCCCAAGGCCGAGAAGCCCAAGGCCGAGCCCAAGGCCGAGACGGCCGAGATCAAGCCGGCGGCCAAGAAGGCCGAGCCGAAGGCTGAGGCCGCCGAGAAGCCCGTGGTCAAGAAGCCGCCTGCCAAGAAGGCCGAGCCCAAGGCCGAGCCTGCCGAGAAGCCGGCCGAGTAGCACCCGTACAACGATAACCGCCGACCCTGAGAAAGGATCGCGCTGTGGCTGAGATCACCGCTGCACTGGTAAAGGAGCTTCGCGAGAAGAGCGGAGCCGGGATGATGGACTGCAAGAAGGCGCTGACCGCGACCGGCGGCGACCTCGAGCAGGCGATGGACGAGCTGCGCAAGCAGGGCCTCGCCAGCGCCCAGAAGAAGAGCTCGCGGGCGACCAACGACGGCAGTGTGGATTCGTACATCCACGCCGGCGGCAAGATCGGTGTGCTCGTGGAGGTCGGCGTGGAGACCGACTTCGTGTCGCGCAGCGACCCCTTCAAGGAGTTCACCCACGACCTCGCTATGCACGTCGCCGCGGCCGCGCCGCGCTGGGTCACGCGCGACCAGGTGCCCGAGGACGCCATCGCCCGCGAGAAGGCCATCTACGCCGAGCAGGTCAAGGGCAAGCCCGAGAACGTGCTCGAGAAGATCGTCACCGGCAAGCTCGAGAAGTTCTTCGCCGAGACGTGCCTGATGGAGCAGCCGTTCATCAAGGACACCGACCGCACCATCGAGCAGCTGCGCACCGACCTGGTCGGCGTCGTCGGCGAGAACGTGGAAGTGCGGCGCTTCGCCCGCTTCCAGCTCGGCGAGACGGGCTCCGAGGCCTGAGGGCCGTGGTGGCCGATCCCCCGGGCGCCGCCTTCCACCGCATCCTCCTCAAGCTGAGCGGGCAGGCGCTGGGTGGCGAGACGCGAGCCATCGACCCGGCGACGACCAAGGGCGTGGCCGGCTCGATCAAGGTCGCGCGCAGCCTGGGCGTCGACATCGCCATCGTGGTCGGCGGCGGCAACATCTTCCGCGGCATGGCCGCCGCCGCCGGCGGCATGGACCGCGCCACCGGCGACTACATCGGCATGATGGCCACCGTGCAGAACGCCCTCGCCCTCCAGGACGCCCTGGAGGAAGAGGGCGTCGACACGCGGGTCATGAGTGCCCTCGAGATTCGCGCCGTGTGCGAGCCGTACATCCGCCGGCGCGCCATCCGTCACCTGGAGAAGGGGCGCGTGGTGATCTGCGCCGCCGGCACCGGCAACCCGTACTTCAGCACCGATTCCGCGGCGGCGCTGCGCGCCCTCGAGCTCGAGGCCGACGCCATCCTCATGGCCAAACGCGAGTACGACGGCGTGTACACGGCCGACCCCGAGAAAGAGCCGGGCGCCGAGTTCATCCCCGAGCTCACGCACCTCGAGGCCATCGAGCGCGGTCTCAAAGTGATGGACACGACCGCGCTCAGCCTCTGCATGGACAACAAGATGCCGATCCACGTCTTCAAGATGACTGGCGACAACATCGTGCGCGTGCTCTCGGGCGAACGCGTGGGCACCGTGGTGCGCACGCCCGCCGAGAGCTGACCTCGGGAAAGGGAGGACCCGTGGAGAAAGAGCTGCTCGCTGACGCCAAGCACCGCATGGACAAGGCCGTGGAGGCCGTCAAGACCGAGTTCAACACGGTTCGCAGCGGCCGCGCGAGCGTGGGTCTGCTCGACCGCATCCACGTCGACTACTACGGCGCCTCGACGCCGCTCAAGCAGATGGCCAACATCGCCGCCCCCGAGCCGCGCCTCGTCACGGTGCAGCCCTTCGACAAGACGGCCATGAAGAGCATCGAGAAGGCGATCATGGAGTCCGATCTGGGGCTCAACCCGAGCAACGACGGCACCGTGATCCGCCTGCCGATCCCGACCCTCACTGAAGAGCGCCGCAAGGAGCTCGTCAAGCTCGTGCACCGGCTCGCCGAGGACGGTCGCGTGGCCGTGCGCAACGTGCGCCGCGACTGCATGAAGGACCTCAAAGAGCTCGTCCACGACGGCGAGGTCGGCGAGGACGCCGAGAAGCGCGCCGAGCACGAGCTGCAGAAGCTCACCGACGGGCACGTGCACGACATCGACGAGTTGGTCAAGCACAAGGAAGCGGAGATCCTCGAGGTCTGACGCTCCGCCTGGTGGCGGGGCCGACGAACGGGGCGGAGCCGACGACGTGGGGCAGGGCTGATGGCTTCGTGGCGCACCTGGGTTGCACGGTGGCGTTTGCGCGGCGCGCGCGGCGCCGCCGAGCCTGCGGCGGGCGGCGTGACCGCGCGCTACATCGCCATCATCATGGACGGCAACGGCCGCTGGGCGCAGCGCCGGCGGCTGCCCGTGGCCGCGGGGCACCGGGCGGGCGCGAAGACGCTGCGCCGCGTCCTCGAGCACGCCCTGGACCTCGGTATCCGTGAAGTGACGGTGTACTCGTTCTCCACCGAGAACTGGAGCCGCCCGCCCGCAGAGGTGGCGGCGCTCATGGACCTGTTCGTGGAGATGATAGATTCGCAGGTGCCCGACATGCACGAGCGGGGGGCGCGAGTGCGCTTTGTCGGGCGCCGTGACGGCGTACCGCAGAAGCTGGTGCGCCGCATCGAGGAGGCCGAAGCGCTCACCGCCGCCAACACGAGGATGACCCTGTACATCGCCTTCAACTACGGCGGCCGCAGAGAACTACTGGATGCGGCCGCCGGGCTGGCGACGCACGGGGAAGAGGCGACGGAGGAGAGCTTCCGGCGCCACCTGTACGCCCCCGAGATGCACGACCCCGAGCTGCTGATCCGTACCTCGGGCGAGCTGCGCATCAGCAACTTCCTGCTCTGGCAGTGCGCCTACTCCGAGCTGTACTTCAGCGACAAGCTGTGGCCCGACTTCGACGAGGCGGCACTCGACGAGGCCCTGGCCGAGTACGCGCGCCGGCAGCGGCGCTTCGGGGGGCGCGCAGGGGCCGGCGCCGCGAACGGCGCCGGCGCGGAGGGCGAGTCGTGACGACGCGCGTCATCACCGGCGGCGTCCTCGCCGTGCTGGCCGTCGTCCTGGTCCTGCACGGCGGGCTCGTCTACTTCTTCGTGATGCTCGCTTTGGCCCTGATCGGCCTCAACGAGTTCTACCGGCTCGTGAGGCGCTACAGGCCGCTGCCGCTCGCCGGCTTCATCGCCGTTGCCGTCATGATGTACATGGCGTGGTTCCGCTCGCCCTTCGGATTGCTCGGCGCTATCGCCCTGGCCGTGCTGCTGGTGGCGCTCCTCGGGCTGCTCATCGGGCCCAAGCGCGGGGTGACCGCGCGCATGGCCGTGACTCTCCTCGGCCTCCTCTACCTCGGGCTCGGCTTCAGCGCTCTGCTCATGCTCCGCCGCCTCGACGTCGGGGCTGCGGCGGTGCTCACCGTGGTCTTCGGCACGTGGGCCGGTGACACCATGGCGTACTTCACCGGCCGGTTCTTCGGCTCCACGCCCATGGCGCCGAAGCTCTCGCCCAAGAAGACCTGGGAGGGCTTCGCCGGCGGCGCCATCGGCACCGTGCTCCTCGTGGTCTTCATCGGCCTGTACACCGACCTGGGGCCGGCAGACTCACTCATGCTCGGCGCGGTCATCGCCGTCGTGGGGCCGCTCGGCGACCTCTTCGAGAGCCTCATCAAGCGCGACGTGCAGATCAAGGACTCGGGCCGCGGCATCCCCGGCCACGGGGGCGTGCTCGACCGCTTCGATGCGCTGCTGTGGGCGTCGGTCGCGGCGTACTTTCTGCTGACAGTGGCCCTCGGGTTCTGAGGACGTGATGGGTGCCGCCGTAAGCTCATCACTGCAGCATCGCCCGAGAACTCGGCCGCGAACTCTGAGGTGTCACTGCGGCTGGCCGCGATGGCCGGGTTCGCGCTTTCGTTCATCGCTCTGCTCGTCGCCGTGGTCTGCCTCGTCCTCAAACTGATCATGCGGCACACCTTCAATCTCGGCCTCGCTCCGCTGGTGATCGAGAAGGAGCGTGTCAATTCCGACTGACACCGTTGTGAGGAGCGGATCGGGCGGGCGCCGCGGAGCAGCGCCCGCCGTCTTTGCCGCCGCGGCGATCGCGAGCGCCGCCGCGGCCGTCATCTGTACGTGGCAGCGCCTCTTCCTCGGCACAGACCTGCAGGACGAGAACTTCTACATCGTCGTGCCGTGGCGCTGGGCCCTCGGGGACACGCCCTTCGTGAACGAGCAGAACCTGGCGCAGGTCAGCAGCCTGCTCGAATACCCGTTCGTCAAGCTGTTCGGCATCGTCCGCGACTATGATGTGACAGGTCTCGTGTTGTACACGCGGCATCTCTACTTGCTGATGATGCTCGGCGTCGCGGCGGCCGTGTTTCTCATCCTGCGTCGCGTGGTGCGCTGGGAGCTGGCCCTGCCGGTCGCGTCCGTGTACGTTTCGTTCATCTTCTTGCGGACGCCGCAGCTGAGCAACAACACGATGGGCGCCGCCTTTCTCACCCTGGGCGCGGCACTGGGCTCGTGGGTCGTTCTGGAGGGCCGAGGCCGAGCGTGGGCCCTCGCCTCCGGCGCGGCGTACGGCTTGGCCGTCGTCGCGTACCCTACGCTGCTGTTCATCGTGCCGTTCTACGCCGTCTTCCTCGCCTTCGCCCTCGGCCGGCGCGCCGTGGGCATGGTAGCTGAGCTTGCCTTCACGCAGCCGCCGGACCCCGAAGGTCCGCCCACAGGGCCCGCTGCCTGGAGGGCGCTCAGCGTGTGGGTCCTCGGCGGTGCGGGCGTGCTGCTGCCCATCGGCCTCGTGATCATCAGCTTCGGCCTCAGGAATCTGCAGCGCTGCTGGGCCTACACCATGGAAGTTGCGCGGAACACGGACCAACTTGGCGGCGCCGCCAAAGCCTACGAGGTCGCGCTGGGCTTCTGGCGCTTCTATTGGTCGCGACCGTACCTGATCGTGGCAGCGCTGCTGATCTTTACCGTCTACAGGCGCTGGCCCATGCCGGCGCGCGTGCTCCTGGCCACCGTGCCCCTGGCCCTGTGGCTGGCAGGGCTGCGCTCGATGCTCGACGCGGCGGGGTTCGTGCTCGTCTACGCGGCACTGTCGCCATACCTGTTCCTGTTCCTGCCGCGCTCGAGGCGCGAGGCCGGCGCCAAGCTGCTGCTCTGGATCTGGGCGCCAAGCATGATCGCCGGCGCGATGACAGCCTTCACCAGTGCCGCCGGCTACTTGAACGCCCCGGTGGGCTTCACCCCGGCTCTTATGGTGAGCGGTGTCTTCCTGGCATGGGCGCTTGAGGCGGTGACGAGTCCAGAGCCGTTGGTCACCAGCGCCGCGTCCTCAGGCCGGCTGCCGTGGCTCGCGTTGGTCGTGCTCGTCACGGTGGTCGGCGTGACCGTCGTCTTCCAGTTTCAGCAGCGCGACGTGTCATACGCGCAGCTGACGAGCCGCTTCGACTCGGGGCCTTGGTGGGGCATCAGAGTCACCCCTGATCGGCGTCGGCTGCTGGACAGCTTTGCCAGCGACCTGCGGGTCCAGAGCACGCCGGACGACGCGCTGCTGGTCTTCGATCAGGCCTGTGGCTACTACCCATACTCGGGAGGAGAGATTGCCGCCGACTCGTACTGGCGATCAAACGCCGACGTGATGGCCTCGCTGCCCCAGGCGACGTTCAGCTACTACCGCCGCCACCGCATCGTGCCGACGCTCGTCGTGCGCCTCATCTCGACCGCGGGCATGACCGACGCCGAGCTGCAGGCTGCCTGCGGCGGACTGGACTACCCGCCCACGCTGGTCCGCCCCACGTACGCCTTCCAGCGCAAGCCGGCGGACGAGAGCACGGCAGAGGTGCTGGCGAGGCTGCCACGGCGATGACTGGCAGGTGTCGTGTCGCGAGCCTCCGAAGCGGTAGACTGCGGCGCGACGACGGACGGGAGAGTCCATCGTAGCGCGGACCGGGCGGCGGCTGGAACGTGAAGTGACGTTGATTGGGCGGGGCGTGTGGCTGGGGGTGGCGGCCGCGCCGAGCACGGACGATCGCGAGGAGGCGGTGCAGTGATGGATCAGAGTCGCGAGAACGCGGGAGCCCCGAGACGCCTGGTGATCCTGGGGTCGACGGGCTCCATCGGCCGCCAGGCGCTGGAGGTGCTCGCAGCCGTCCCGGGCTGCGAGCTCGTCGGCTTGGCGGCCGGGTCGAGCGCCGAGCTGCTGCTGGAGCAGGCCGCGCTCCACGGCGTGAAAGACGTGTGCCTGCGCGACGCGAAGGCTGCGGCCGCGGCGGCCGCGCGGGCGCCCGAGCTCAAGGTGTACGCCGGCGAAGCCGGCGTACAGGAGCTCATCTCGCGCGCGGCCGCTGACGCTGCCGCGGCTGGCCTGCCGCTCACGGTACTCAACGGCATCGTCGGCGCCGCCGGGCTGCGCGCCACGATGGCGGCCCTCGACGCCGGCGCGACCCTGGCTCTGGCCAACAAGGAGAGCATGGTCGCCGGCGGCCCGTTCGTGCTCGACGCGGCACGCCGCAGCGGCTCGCTGATCCTACCCGTGGACAGCGAGCACAGCGCCCTGTTCCAGTGCATCGCGGCGGGGGGAGGGGGGGCGGCCCTCGAGGAGCTCCTTCTGACCGGCTCGGGCGGCCCCTTCCGCGGCCTTTCGGCCGCGGAGCTGGCCGCCGTCACGCCGGAGCAGGCGCTCAGGCACCCCAACTGGTCGATGGGCGCCAAGATCACCATCGACTCGGCCACGCTCATGAACAAGGGCCTCGAGGTGATCGAGGCGCACTACCTCTTCGGCGTGCCCTACGAGCGCATCACCGTCGTGATCAGCCCGCAGAGCACGGTGCACAGCATGGCGCGCTTCGCCGACGGCGCGATCCTCGCGCACCTCGGCGTGCCCGACATGCGCACGCCCATCGGCTACGCGCTCGCCTACCCCAAGCGGCCACCGCTGCCCATGGTCAAGCGCCTGGACCTGTTCGCGACTCAGCTGACCTTCCACAAGCCTGACGCCGAGACGTTCCGCTGCCTGGCGCTGGCCGAGGAGGCCGGGCGCAGGGCGGCGATCGTCGCCTGTGACGCCGAGGCCGCCGGCTGCGCGCCGCGCACCGTGGCGGCGCCCATCGTGCTCAACGCCGCCAACGAGATCGCGGTGCAGGCGTTCCTCGACGGGCGCATCGCTTTCCTGGCCATCCCTGAGATCGTGGAGAAGTGCCTCACCTGGCTCGGCGACGAGCCCGTGGAGAGCCTCGAGGACGTGTACGCCTGCGACGAGGAGGCGCGCCGCTTCGCGCGGGAGGCCGCCGGCCGGCCCGCCTGAACCCCGCCGGCCTGAGCCGGGCCGGCCGGCAACGCCGCCCACGCGGGAGTTAATCTCGCCTCAACATCGGTCGGGTACCCTCACGGGGGCCGTCTGCGCCATCACCAACGAAAGAGACTGCATGACCGAGTCCGACGAGCAGCACGACACAGAGACAGGGTCCGCCGAGCCGTCCGCGAGCGCCGGCGCGCCCGCCCCGAAGCGCGCCCTGAGCCCGTGGTCGCTGCTCCTCGGCGGCGCCATCCTCGTCACCCTCATGCTCGGCCAGTGGGTGTGGCTGATCGCCATCCTCGGCCTCGCGCTGCTCATCACGGTGCACGAGTTCGGGCACTTCATCGCCGCCAAGTCGTTCGGCATGCGCGTCGAGAAGTTCTACGTGGGCTTCCCGCCCGCGGCGCTGCGGCGCACCTGGGGCGAGACCGAGTACGGCATCGGCATCATCCCCCTGGGCGGCTTCTGCAAGATCAGCGGCATGCTGCCCGAGGAGGAGGTGCCCGAGGGCACCGGCGACCGCGTGTACTACAAGAAGGCGGTCTGGAAGCGCAACGTCACGATCGCCGCGGGGCCGTTCATGAACTTCCTCGCGGCGGCGGTCATCATGATCCTGTTCATCGGTATCCAGGGGATCCCGACGGCGAGCCTCACGCTGGACGAGGTCGTGAAGGATGCGCCGGCCGCCAAAGCCGGGCTGGTCGCCGGCGACACGCTGGTCGGCGCCGACGGGCAGCGCTGGACCACCTGGGACCAGGCGTCGGCGTACTTCCGCGCCAACATGGGCAAGACGATCTCCCTGACGTACCGGCCGGCCGGGACCACCGGCGCGGCGGCGGAGAAGACCGTCAAGCTCACCCTCATCGAGAACCCTCAGTCCCCGGGCAACGGCTATCTCGGGGTCGCCGCCGGCGTCGTGCGCGACCGGCCCGGGCCGATCCGCGCGGTCGGGCTCGGCCTGGTCGGCTTCAAAGACGTCGTGGTCGGCACCTTCACCGGCTTCTGGTGGCTGATCACCGGCAAGATCAGCGCCACGGGGCCAGACGGCGCCGTGGGGCCCGTGGGCATCATGAACGTGAGCAAGCAGGCGGTGCAGCAGAGCTGGTACCCCATCCTGCTCGCCTTCCTGAGCTTCAACCTCGGGCTCATCAACCTGCTGCCGATCCTGCCGTTCGACGGCGGGCACATCGCCCTCAACGTCGTCGAGCGCCTGCGTGGCAGGCGCGTCAACGCCAAGGTGCTGGAGCGCATGATCGCGTTCGGCACCGTGCTGCTCGTGATGCTGTTCATCTTCCTCACGTTCAACGACGTGAAGAGGCTGTTCGGCGGGTAGTAGCGGGGGCCGGCCGGCCGTGGCTCCCGCGTGCCGCGCGGCGCCGCGCGCGTGAGCGCGAACCTTCGGCACAGGAGCCTCCCGCACAAGAGAAGTAAGATGGACGCATGGACGGCCTGATCCTCGTCACCGGCGGCGCCGGGTTCATCGGCTCGCATCTCGTGGACGCCCTGCTCACGGCGGGGTACGACGTGCGCGTGCTCGACGACTTCAGCACCGGCAAGCAGGAGAACCTGCGCGGCGCCGAGGCGCTGGCCGCCGCGCACGGCGGCCACTTCCAGCTCATCGCCGGCGACGTGCGCGGCGAGTTCAAGATGCGCGACGCCGTGGACGGCTGTGCGGCCGTGTGCCATCTCGCAGCCGTGGCCTCGGTCACGCAGTCGCTGGCCGACCCTGTGGGCACCGGCAGTGTGACCCACGGGGGCACAGTGAACGCGGTGCGCATGGCGGTCGACGCGGACGTTCCGCGCTTCGTCCTCGCGTCCACCTGCGCGGTGTACGGTGACGCGGCGCAGCTGCCCGTCGGCGAGTCCTCCGCGCCGCTGCCGCTGAGCCCCTACGCGGAGGCGAAGCTCGCGGCAGAGGAGACCTGCGCGGCCGCCGCCGACGCCGGGCAGATGGCGGCCGTCTGCCTGCGCTTCTTCAACGTCTTCGGGCCGCGGCAGGACCCCGGCTCCGAGTATTCCGGCGTGATCAGCCGCTTCATGGCGGCCGCGGCCGCGGGCGAGCCGGTGACCGTATACGGCGACGGCCTCCAGACGCGTGACTTCGTGTACGTGGGTGACGTGGTCGAGGCCATCGTGAGAGCCCTCCAGAGGCCCCTCAGCGGCGTTTCGGTACTCAATGTGGGTTCCGGTACCCCCACGAGCGTCCTGGACGTCCTGGGCCGCCTGGAGGAACTGGCGGGCGCCCCCATCGAACGGCGCTTCGCGGCCGCGCGCGCCGGCGACATCCGCGACTCGCGGGCCGACCCGGGGCGCGCAAGGTGGGTGCTCGGCTGGGAGGCGGGGGAGACCTTCGCCGGCGGCCTCGAGAAGACGTTGGCGTGGTTCAAGGAGCAGGCCGGGGAGCCTGCGGCGCCCGGCCGGAGGCCGCGTGCCTAGCGCGCGGCGGATCATGGTCGGCGCCGTGCCGGTCGGCGGCGGCGCCCCGGTGGCGGTGCAGTCCATGACGTGCACGCGCACCGGCGATGCCGCGGCGACGATCGCGCAGGTGCGAGCCCTCGTGGACGTGGGCTGCGAGCTCGTGCGCGTGAGCCTGCCCACGGCCGGGGAGGCGCCGGCGTTCGCGCACCTCGTGCGCGAGGCTCCGGCGCTGGCCGCATACGACGCGCCCGTGCCCATCATCGCCGACATCCACTACGATTGGCGCCTGGCGCTGGCGGCGATCGCGGCCGGGGCCGCAGGCATCCGCATCAACCCGGGGACGATGGCCGAGAAGCACGTCCGCGAGATCGTGCGCGCGGCTGCCGAGGCGCGCGTGCCGGCGGGAGGCGGGGGAGAGGTACCCGTCGCCATCCGCATCGGCGTCAACGCCGGCTCGCTGCCCCGTGACCTCCGCGGCAGGGCCGAGCGCGAGCCTGCGGCGGCGCTCGTGGAGGCCGCGCTGCGCTGGGCGGCGCGCTTCGACGAGTGGGACTTCCGCGCCTACAAGCTGTCGGTCAAGAGTTCGAGCGTGCCAGTCACCCTGGAGGCGTACCGGCTGCTCGAGGCGCGCACGGATGCGCCGCTGCACGTGGGCGTGACGGAGGCCGGCACCATCTGGAGCGGCACGATCAAGAGCGCCGTGGGTATCGGCGCTTTGCTCGCCGAGGGCATCGGCGACACCGTGCGCGTCTCCCTGACCGGCGACCCGGTGGAAGAGGTGCGGGTCGCCTGGAAGATCCTCGCCGCGCTGGATCTGCGGCGGCGCGGCCCCGAGGTCATCTCGTGCCCCACGTGCGGACGCACCGAGGTGGACATCGTGGGGCTGGCCGAGGAGGTCGAGCGCCGTCTGGCCGGCGACGCTGCGCTGGCCGGCACCGCCATCACGGTGGCCGTGATGGGCTGCCGCGTGAACGGCCCCGAAGAGGCGCGGCACGCCGACTACGGCATCGCCGCCGGGGCCGGCGAGGGCGTGCTGTTCGACCACGGCGAGCGCGTCGAGGCGCCGCTGCCCGAAGGGCAGCTGGTCGACGCGCTTCTCGCGCGCATCCGCGGCGCCGGCGCCTGACGGCCGGGCGCGGAGCGGCTGCGCCGCCGCGCCCCATCCCACGTCGACTGGGCGTCCTTACCCAAACGTATGTACCAGTAAGTCCAGCCCCGCTTCTGCCGATGCTCCAGTCACAGAGTCGGCGAAGGGCGCGAGCCCAGGAGGCAGGTCATGAAGACGATTCGGAGCGGGGGACGGCCTCGCACGGTAGAGGCGGTGCGGGAAGACGCCGGCGGGCGGCGGCTCGCCGTCACTGTCGGCATGCTCGTCTTCCTGGTCGGCTTGGCGCTGTTCTTTGTGGCGAACGCCCCTTCCTGAGGAGACGATGACGACGACACTCCACAAGCCTCCAGCCTACGTGTCGGAAGCGCCGCAGGACGCCGGGATCCTCATGCTGCCGGATACCCTGGCGATGGCGCTCCGCGAGGTCGGCACGATCGCTCTGCTGTTTGTGCTCGCGCTGCCCGCGCTGTCGATCGGCGGCTGACGGGGCCGCTCAGTCTGCGCCGCCGCCGCGCACCTCACGGAGCGAAGCTTCATCCGCGGCGACTGATAGACTCTCCCGCATGCAAGCCAACACCGGGAAGCGCACGCGCATCTACCTTGCCGGGCACACCGGCCTCGTCGGCAGCGCGATCCTGCGCGCTTTGCACGAGGCCGGCTACGAGAACCTCGTGGTGCGCGATCTCAGCGAGCTCGACCTCACCGACCAGCACGCCACGCGGCGCTTCTTCGCCGCCGAGAAGCCCGAGGCGGTCATCGTCGCCGCGGCCAAGGTCGGCGGCATCCTCGCCAACTGGGAACAGCCCTGGGAGTTCCTCTTCCAGAACCTGCAGATCGAGGCCAACGTCATCGGCGAGGCGCACGCCGCCGGCGTGCGCCAGCTCATCTTCCTCGGCAGCTCCTGCATCTACCCGCGCGAGGCGCCGCAGCCGTTGCGCGAGCAGTACCTGCTGACTGGGCCGCTCGAAGAGACCAACCGCCCGTACGCCATTGCGAAGATCGCCGGCATCGAGCTGTGCCGCAGCCTCAACCGCGAGTACGGCGCCGACTACCTTTCGCTGATGCCGACCAACCTGTACGGCCCCGGCGACAACTACGAGCTGCAGACCAGCCACGTGCTGCCGGCGCTCATCCGCAAGTTCCACGAGGGGAAGACGGGCGACGCGGGAGGGGCCGGCGGGCGCGAGCCGGCCCGGCCTGTCCGCCTGTGGGGCACGGGCACGCCGCGCCGCGAGTTCCTGTACGTCGACGACGTCGGCCACGCCGTCACCTTCTGCCTCGAGCACGTGCATGCCGCCGACGTCCCCGACGGCATGCTCAACGTGGGCTGCGGCGAGGACCTCACGATCCGCGAGCTCGCCGCTCTGGTGCAGCGCGTCGTGGGCTACCATGGCCCCGTGGAGTGGGACGCGTCCATGCCGGACGGTACGCCGCGCAAGCTCCTGGACGTGAGCCGCTTGCGCGGCCTCGGCTGGGCGCCGACCGTGAGCCTCGAAGAGGGCATCGGCCGCGCCTACGAGTGGTTTCTGGAGAACCGCGCCTGAGCCGCCGGCCGGCGCTGCGAACGGGGGGCACATGGGCAAGACGGCGCTGATCACGGGCATCACCGGGCAGGACGGCGCCTACCTGGCCGAGCTCCTGCTCGGCGAGGGCTACACCGTCCACGGCATCAAGCGGCGCGCCAGCTCGTTCAACACCGAGCGCGTCGACCACCTCTATCAGGACCCGCACCTGCCCGGCGGCCGCTTCTTCATGCACTACGGCGACCTCACCGACGCCACCAACCTCATCCGCATCGTGCAGGAGACGCAGCCCGACGAGCTCTACAATTTGGCCGCGCAGAGTCACGTGCAGGTCAGCTTCGAGACGCCCGAGTACACCGCCAACTCGGACGCCCTCGGCACCCTGCGTCTGCTCGAGGCCATGCGCATCCTGGAGCTCGCCGACACCGTGCGCTTCTATCAGGCCTCCACCAGCGAGATGTTCGGCAAGGTGCAGGAGGTCCCGCAGCGCGAGAGCACGCCGTTCTACCCGCGCAGTCCATATGGCGCCGCCAAGCTGTACGGCTACTGGATCACGGTGAACTACCGCGAGGCCTACGGGATGCACGCCAGCAACGGCATCCTCTTCAACCACGAGAGCCCCATCCGCGGCGAGACCTTCGTGACGCGCAAGATCACGCGCGCCGTGGCGCGCATCGCCTTGGGCCTCGAGAAGAACCTCTGGCTGGGCAACCTCGACTCGCTGCGCGACTGGGGCCATGCTCGCGACTTCGTCCGGGCCATGTACCTGATGATGCTGCAGGACGAGCCCGACGACTACGTGATCGCCACCGGCGAGCAGCACAGTGTGCGCGAGTTCGTGGAGCTCGCGTTCGCCGAAGTGGGCGTGACGCTGCGCTGGGAGGGGAGCGGGGCGGAGGAGGCCGGCGTGGTCGACTCCGTCGACGCCGGCCTGCTCGCCGCCGCGCGCGACGGCTACGGGCCCGCGGCGCCGGCGCCTCACGGCTCCGCCGCGCCACATGAGCCGGTGCAGCCGGGCGTGACCCTGGTCAGGGTCGACCCCCGGTACTACCGGCCCACCGAGGTCGAGAGCCTCATCGGCGACGCCACTAAGGCGCGCGAGCGCCTGGGCTGGTCGCCGACCGTCGGGTTCGGCGACCTCGTTGCCGAGATGGTCCACGACGACCTCGGCCAGGCGCGCCGCGACGAGCTCCTCAAACGCCGGGGCTTCGAGGTCAAGGACTACAAAGAGTAGCGGCGCCACTCTGGCCTCTCCGATAGGTGTCGCCAGCCCAGGCAACGCGCGTCTCTCTCCGCGCCCGGTTTCGCGCCGCCCACACCGGGCTCTCTCCCCGACGTTGAACTCGCGTGCCCGCACGGCTACCATGAGGTCGGACTAGCGAGAGAGGTGCCGATGAACGGCTGGCGTTGCGTGCGGGTTCTGCTGACAGTTCTGCTCGTCCTTGTGCCGGTGGTGGTGGGTATGCTCGCCGGCTCGAGTGTCGAGAGCGAGGCGGCCGGCCTGCCCGGCCCTCAGGCTGCCCACGGCAGCGACTTCACGCTGCTCCGTGATGAGCTCGGACCCTACATCCTCACCTACTACGCCGACCCCGGCGGCTCGATCAGCGGCACCACCCAGCAGACGGTCAACTGGGGCGAGGACGGCACGGCAGTGACGGCCGTTCCTGCCGAGGGCTACCACTTCGTGAAGTGGTCCGATGAGAGCACCGCCAACCCGCGCACCGACACGGGCGTGACGGACAACATCACCGTGACCGCCAGCTTCGCGATCACCAGCTATACCCTCACCTACACGGCCGGCCTCAACGGCTCGATCAGCGGCACCACCCAGCAGACGGTCAACTGGGGCGAGGACGGCACGGCAGTGACGGCCGTCCCGAACACCGGCTACCACTACGTCAGCTGGAGCGACGGCGTGACCACCGCGACACGGACGGACGCCAACGTCAAGGCCGATCACAGCGTCACCGCCAGCTTCGCCATCAACACCTACAGCATCACGCCGAGCGCCGGCGCGAACGGCAGCATCAGCCCCAACGCGCCGCAGACCGTCGCCTACGGCGCCGCCCAAACCTTTACGATCACCCCGGCGAGCGGCTACCACATCGCCGACGTGCTGGTCGACGGTTCCTCGGTCGGTGCCGTGACGAGCTACCCATTCACCAACGTCACGGCGGTACACACGATCAGCGCCAGTTTCGCCATCAACACCTATGCCATCACGCCGAGCGCCGGCGCGAACGGCAGCATCAGCCCCAAGACGCCGCAGACCGTCGCCTACGGCGCTGAGCAGGCCTTCACGTTCGCCGCGGCGACCGGCTACTACATCGCCGACGTCCTCGTCGACGGCGTCTCGGTCGGCCCGGTCGCCAAATACACCTTCACGGCCGTCGCGGCGAACCACACGATCAGCGTCAGCTTCGCCCCCGGCGTGCAGACGAGGCTCTCGAACAGCGTAGGGAAGACCATCGTCAACTATGGGAGCTCCACGCTGCTCACCGGCGTGCTCTACGACTCCGGCGATCCTCTTCACGAGGTGGGCATGGGCGACCGGCTCGTCACCGTACAGTCCGCGTCGTCGGCCACGGGATCGTGGGTGGACCTGGAGACGCTGACGACGAGCTCCGTCGCCGGCTCCGTGGGCACGTGCACGTTGACCGTCACGCCGCCGGGCCCGACCTACTACCGGCTGCGCTTCGTGGCCGGGGAGGGCTCGGGCTACGGTGGCTCGATCAGCTTCGTGGTACGGGTGGGCGTGCGGCCGGTGCTGGGCACACCCAAGGTGCCGGCGTCGGTGAGGGCGGGGCGGTCGTTCACGGTGTACGGCACGCTTGACCCGCAGTTGCCGGCCGGTGAGAAGACCGTCCAGATCAACGTCTACCGCTACAAGAACCGCCGCTGGGTCTTCATCAGGCAGGTCTCGGCCACCAACGCCGACAGCGGCGGCAACACCAGGTACGGCGTCAAGGTCAAGCTGACCACCAAAGGTAAGTACCGCTTCCGCGCGTTCACGGCCCCGACGGTGACCTGGGCCGGCGACACCACCGGGCTCAGCACGGTGCTCACCGTCAAGTAGGGTCGGACGACCGGGACCACGGAGTGGTTCGCCGCGAGGGTCGGCCAAGAGCCGGGTCTCAAGCGCCCGGAGCATGCGCTCGGCCTCGGGCCTGCCCAGGGCCCGCACGTCGCGGCGGGCCTGACGTTTCCACCTGAGCTCGCAGCGCGGGAGCTCGGAGCGGGCCACGTCAGCCGAGGGGCTCGGGCTTTCCCCGGCCGAGCTCGCCCCACATCTGCTCGGTGGTGAGCCCGGGGTCGCCGGGATCGTTGAGGCGATCCAGCGCGATCTGGTGGTCGGCGTACTCCGCGAGGTAGATCTCGGCGGCTCGGCGGATCACCGCGGCGCTCCTCTCACCCTCGCGCCAGCGCCCGCCTCACCAGGGTCGGTACTTGTCTATGACCTCGACCCACGCCGTACCGCCCTCTTCGACGCGCCTGCACAGGTCCCATGGGGGAGTCACTCACGCCTGCTCGAATCGCGTATGAAGGTGTGTTTGAGTACGAAACGCACGCGATGTGAGCTTGACGCGCACGGAAACCTCCCGGCTGCTCGACGGCTATGACGGCCGCGGTCTGCCTGCCCGACCTCAGCCGGCCCGCGCCCCTGCGCCCGGGCTGCGAGCTTGGTAGCATAGGGCGTCGTCTGTCACTCACCTTCGCGAGGTCACATGCGCGCTAGTCAGCTGCTGCTGCCCACCGTCAAAGAGGATCCGGCCGGCGCCGAAGCCATCAGCCACAAGCTGATGGTGCGCGCCGGCCTCGTGCGCCAGCTCGCGGCAGGCATCTACGTGTATCTGCCGGCCGGCTGGCGCGTGATGCAGAAGATCGCCGCCATCATCCGCAGCGAGATGGACGGTATCGGCTGCCAGGAGATGCTCATGCCGGTCATCAACCCGGCCGAGATCTGGCAGCAGTCGGGGCGCTGGGACGCCATCGGCGGCGAGCTCTTTCGCTTCAAAGACCGCAAGGGCGCCGACATGGCGCTGGCCATGACCCACGAAGAGGTCATCACCTGGCTGGCCGCCCGCGAGGTGCACAGCTACAAGCAGCTGCCGCAGCTCTGGTACCACATCCAGACCAAGGAGCGCGACGAGGCGCGGCCCAAGAGCGGCGTGCTGCGCACCCGCGAGTTCATCATGAAGGATTCGTACAGCCTCGATGTCAGCGAGGAGGCCCTCCAGGAGAGCTACGCCAAGCACATTGCTGCCTACGACCGCATCTACGCGCGCTGCGGGGTGGAGGCGATGATGGTCGAGGGCGACTCGGGCATGATGGGCGGCTCGGTGAGCCACGAGTACATGGCCTACGCCGACGCCGGCGAGGACGAGATCGTCTTCTGCCGCGAGTGCGGCTACGCGGCCAACGTCGAGATGGCGCTGGCCGGCCCCGACCGCGAGCCGCCGTACAGCGAGGTGCAGGCGGCGGCGAGCGCCTCCGGCACGGGCTCAGCGGCCGACCTCACGGTCGACGAGGTCAGGTCGACCCCCGGCGCCAAGACCATCGAACAGGTCGTGGCCTTCCTCGGCCTGCCGGCCAGGGCGTTCCTCAAGGCGCTGGTCATGACCGTCGAGGGTGAGGGCACGCCCGGCGGCGCGGGCTCCGCCCGTCAGGTCATGGTGCTGCTGCGCGGCGACCACGAGCTCAGCGAGCCTAAGCTGCGCAAGGCGCTGGGCGCGGAGTTCCGCCTGGCGACGGCCGACGAGGTGCTCGCTGCCCAAGGCATCGCGCCGGGCTACGTCGGCCCCGTGCCGACCACGCTGCCGGTGTATGCGGACGAAGTGGTACGCCGGGGCTACTACGTCGCCGGCGCCAACAAGCCGGACCACCACCGCACCGGCGTCAGCCTCGAGATGGTGCCGCAGGCCATGTTCTGCGACCTCCGTAAGGCGCGCGCCGGCGACCCGTGCCCGCAGTGCTTGGGCGACCTCGAGGGCGCCAGCGTCATCGAGGTCGGCAACATCTTCCAGCTCGGCACCAAGTACTCGGAGCCGATGGGGGCTACGTTCCTCGATGAAGACGGCAAGGAGCAGCCCATCGTGATGGGCAGCTACGGCATCGGCCTGGCGCGTGTCGCCGCCGCGGCCATCGAGCAGCACCACGACGGCAACGGTATCGTCTGGCCGCCGAGCATCGCGCCGTTCGACGTGCACCTCGTGCTGGTGCGCGCCTCGGACGAGGTGCAGGCCGCGCTGGCGGAGCAGCTCTACGCGGCGCTGGCCGCGGCCGGCTTCGACGTCCTCTTCGACGACCGCGACATGAGCCCGGGCATCAAGTTCAAGGACGCCGACCTGCTCGGCTGCCCGGCGCAGGTGGTGGTGGGGAAGAGGGCGCCCGAGGGGATCGCGGAGCTCAAGGACCGCGCTTCGGGCGAGCGGCGCGACGTGCCCGTCGCCGAGCTCGCCCCGGCGTTGCGCGACCTCCTGGGCCGCGCCTGAGGCGCCCTTCCCGATCCCAATGCGTAACCTACCTTGGCAACAAGGGCACAGATACCCCTCAAGTATCCGGGCACTCCGGGCGATACCTCTTACTGCAATGAGTGCCATGTATACAACGCCCATAGCCAAGAACAGGTTCTCGCAGGAGAGGTTCCCGCTCGCCCTCAAGGGTTTGATGGAGGAGCGGCATCTCAGCTATCGCCAGCTGGCCTACAAGACCAAGCTCTCGGCGGGCTATCTGAACCACCTGACCAAAGGCACGCGTCCGGTGCCCGCCGATCCGGTCCTTGCGGTGCTCGCCGAGGCGCTGTGCGTCGAGCCGGACTTCTTCGTGGAGTACCGGCTGCGCCAGGTGGCGGCGGTGCTGGATCAGGCTCCGGTGCTGGCCGACAAGCTGTACGGCATCCTGCTCCGCAATATGCCTGTGCCCGACGACATCGGTGAGTCCCTGAGCCACCCGCACAACGGCGGCAACGGAGGCTCGCAGACCGCCGTGGTCGGCTTCTAGAAGTGTAGTCTCCCGCAGACCGTAGGTGGGAAGTGCGACGACCGGCCGTGCGGCCGGTCGTCGCACGTACGCGCCAGGTGCGCCGCAACGGCACGAAGCTGGTCGTCGTCCCCTGAGAGGCGTACTGTGACGGTGTGAGAGCCGTTTCGTGGCCGTCCCAAGGGGGGTGGGGGAGATGCGTAAGCCGGTCGTTTTTGCCTTTCTCATGTATATGCGCG
>Ga0315293_10000822_pt1 | contig 29391 bp, 27 predicted proteins | sample YL17G13_20_MG_FD_203071 | JGI IMG/M metagenome (GOLD analysis project Ga0315293, IMG submission 203071) | Sediment microbial communities from Yellowstone Lake, YNP, Wyoming, USA - YL17G13_20 | ecosystem: Environmental > Aquatic > Freshwater > Lake > Sediment | place: USA: Wyoming | collected... | reverse complement strand
CGAACGATGCCCCCGCCGACATCCCCTTGGTGTCATAATTGAACATATAACCAGCCCGGACAGCGAAATACTTGCGAATTTGCTTCTCCATTCCCAGATGAAGATGTGCTTTCGCATCAAGGATGACAAGGTCGGCGGCGCCAAGAAAGCGATTGCGAGAATACGACGCCCCGACTCGATAGGTGGTCGGCAACGCAATCTTGCGTGACCCGGCTGCATTCTGTTGCTGTACCGTAAAATCAGAGCCGATGTTGCTTACTGATGCGCCGACATTCAGGTTTGGGCGGGGTGTCGCGAGCACGCCAAAATCGACGTTGAAGGAGCTGCCGCGAAACGAACTGATCTTTTCAAGAAACCACCCGATCCCGAACCCGGCATAGAGTTTGTCGCTGATTCGATAGCCCAGCCCGGTTTTGAAGGAGACATCGTGGGCGTCGGCAAAGGCATCCGGTTCCGAAGTCGGAGTTTGTCTGATCTCCAGATTCCCCAGCGCCGCGTATCTGATTCCGCCGTGCAAGGAAAAACGTCCCTTGAGAGGCACTGCAAAGTAGCCGGATTCGATCCGGATGTTGCTCCAGTATTCATTGTGACCCAGAGCGACCGTGAATCGGGAAATCCCTCGAATTCCGGCTGGGTTGTAGGCCGATGAAAACGGTTCACCGGATATAGATACATAGGCGCCGCCCATACCGCTTGCCCGCGCGCCGGTTTCGACTTTCATCATAGCCAGCCCTGTATTCGCAGAGGCAGAAACGGCAGAGAGAGTCGTGCAGACTCCAATAACGAACATGGCATAGGTTATTCTAATGAGAGTGATTCTCATGCGCGGTTGTCTCCCCCTTTGACTTGCCGGTTTTTGCGAAACCACTTGAGTCCCAGCATGACGGCGACAGCAGCTGCCACAATCCCCAGAAGGACCAGAATGATATTTCTACCCGTCTTGCTCATGACTGCCTCACTCAGAACAACAGATCGAATGAAAAGATGTGATCCGAGCCTTCATCTACCTTGTCGCCCGAGAAGGCATAATCAATGGCCAGCGCCCGCGAACCGAGCTTGAACATGAACCCGGCACCGGCGGTTAGCCGCTTGTCGGAATAGCCGGACCGCAGTGCCAGTTCGGGTGTAAGGTAGTACTCGGCGCCGCCGTGAAAACGAACGCGCTGTTTGTCAGCTTTGCGAAGGTCGGTAGCCAGAATCAATTTCCGTTTGAAGAATTTCGCGGAGACGCCCAAGCCGTAATCAGCCGGCACCTTATCATCCTGTTCGTACGCGTAATCGGAGGTTGAGTATTTGTATTTTTCCGTGTTCCAAGGGAATTTGGCCGCGGTGTTTTTCACCACGACGCCAACCTGAATATCCTGCACCGGCAGTTTGTCCCGTTTACCTCTGTCAATTAGCTCACTCAAGTAGAACAGACCGCCAAAGTCGAAGCTGACGGAAAATGCCTTCATCCCGGCCATACTGGACTGGAGATAGCTCAGCTTAGCGCCAACCGCGACAACGTTCGAGAACCGCTTGGCAAAGACAATGCCAAACACATTGCTGTTCATGCTCAATTCGCCCTGGACATAGGTGGGATTAACGCGGTCTCTTACCTCAACCGAACCTGATCCTGCATGCAGCCAATGAAAACCCAGCGCCGATTGCCCTCGCGCGGGGAAGATCAACGTCGCGTATCCCAGCTTGCGATCAAGAGTCATGGCGCGATACGAAGTACCAAAGAGCGGCTTCTGCAAGGTGTTGAGTCCGGCCGGATTGAAAAGGGCGCCGGAAGCATCATTGGAGATAGCCAGATAAGCGCCCCCCATACCAGTAGGCCGAGCGCCAATCGGCACCTGAAGAAACGCGCCCGCATAGCCGCCATCCGCCTCGACCGCCGGAACGCTGCCGGCAAGGCACAGGATGAATCCAACCAGCAAGGAATAGGACTTCATGTTCGTTCTCGCTTTCATGGTATCACCGCCAGCTTCCCCCACCGAACCTCACCGGTCGAGTAGGTCACTTTGAAGTAGTAGACACCGACTGCCGCAACATCGCCGCGTCCATTCCGGCCATCCCAGTAAGGTCGTTCCGAGTCTTCGGGATCGCCCGGCGGGTACACCCCCGCAGCAAAGTAGACATTGTCCAGGGGGCGGCTGACCAGATTCATGGCGAAATCGTAAACCTCAAGCGTTACATACGCTGCGGTGTTAAGTCTAAAGTGAAAACGAACTCGCTCGTCCCGCTGCGGGCTGAACGGTGTCGGAAACGCATATATCTCGTCAGCCGGGTCAGTGACAATGAACAGCCTGGCCGCCGATAACGAATCCCTGCTTATCCTGACAGTGCCGTCATCGGTACCTACCCAGATCAAGTCGCCATCGTCCCTGACCGAATAGACAGGGGTGCCGTCGAACAGCAGGTCCTGCCCGCGCTTACTTTTGAAGACGAGGGAGTCGGTAGTCTGAGTTTGCTCGCCCGGATGCGCCACGACAAGGAGGCAGTGGTCGGTTGCGAGCAACAACGTATCGTCACCCAACGATTCAAAGTTCCAGGCAAAACCTTCCGTATATATAGGGTCCCAGCGGTACCGATGGACCCCAACGCTATCGACCGTATCCCTCCCCCAGGAAACACCATCCGCGCCATAGTCGACCCTTCGGCAAGAAGCATAGATTCGGGCTGTGCTGCCGGGCACATACTGGATGCTGAGGGCCGGGACAAAATCGCCGGTCATTCCTGCTCTGGAGCCTTCCCCCGGAACGGCGTTAAGCGTGTTTAGGTAAGTATAGTTCACTACAATATCCGGGACCTGCCGATTCAACTGTGCGCGAGTCACCTTGAAACTCCTGCCCCGATTCGCCGAAACGGCAATACCCCTTCCTGTACCGAACACCAGCGTGTCCCCGGAAAGCAGCATGCAGAAGACGGAATCGCGCGATGAAGTGAGAGTATTGTCGGATACGACAATTGAATTGTCCGTGCTGTCACGGATGACCATATATCTGGTCGGGATCGTAGTATCGTGGGTCAGTCGAACGCCGGTCTTTTGCAGGAATAGTACACTATCACCGATGAAACCGATGTCATTGGTAATCTCGTTGACTTGATATTTCCGCCACTCGGCAGGGGACTGTGAACTCCAACGACCTATCATCGGAGAGCCGTTCGTCGTTGCGGCCCGGTTCACAGTCCAGATGATCAGCGAATCGGTTCCAAAGTCGTGCACTCTCACCCTGATCACGCGGCTGCCGGAGGAATCAGTCTCAGGAAACACATGGTAGTCGGATGAGTCAATCACTCCGGATGAATCCATTCGGAGAATGACCAATCCGGAATCGGTACCGAGCCAAAGAGTGTCGCCAAGGGACGAAAGACCATTCACCACGTTTCTTCGATTGGCCGTCGTAATGTCGGACGAGTCCACCCAGATGTGGCTCCACGTGGACCCACTGTCAGAGGAGACAAAGAGACCGCTGTCGGCGCCCAGATATATTCTGCTCCGGACGGACGAAAATTCATGAATTATCCCCGCGCTGGGAGTAAGTGGCACTTCCGAAAAGAATTCACCGTTGTCATCGGACAGCTGAAGGGTCGGCGGGTTCGGATCGACAGGGTATTTGGTGTCAACACCTATCAAGAGTCTGCCGCCGACGGTCGTCATAGCGGTCACGGCATCGCCGCCAATGCCAAATCGGGACACGAACTGCCGTCCCAAGCGCGTTCCTCGCGATATACAATCGTTGCCGCCGACGAACAGATAGTTTGAATCCGGGCTGACGGCCAAGGCATGTACTTGAGTAGCGTAGAACTTATCTTGCGGTTCCAGAAAAACATACTGAAGAATCCCACCGGCCGAGCCGGCCCAGACAAAGAACGAGTCGCCGTGGGAGGTGTCAACAACGCAAGAAAAGTACTCATTCCGAAGGTTTAGACTGCCAACCAGACCGCCGTAGAAGTCAGAGAAGTTGATGGAATCGGACTTGGAAGCAAAGAGCCGCCGCCACGTGGTGCCGCTGTCGGCGGAGGACAAGAAGCCGCCGGCAAAGGCGGAAAAGAATACGCGATTACCGGCGCCGGCGATGTCATAGATCGTTCTATAGGCACCGAACACGTAGTCAATCGGCGGCGCGAGCGAGTCAAAACGGACTCGTGTCCATGATTGCCCAACGTCATCACTATAGGAAACGCCGTCCGAATATGAGACGGGCGAGCCCTGTACCTCCTGGGTATGATTGGTCGCAACCCACAGGCGGCCGTCAATTGAACACGTGGCCGATACGTCGCTGCTCACCAGACCATTACCGCTGTTGTACAGCAGCCAGGTGCGCCCCGAATCAAGGCTGTAGTTTAGCCCGTTGGAAGTTGCCAGCCAGATCCCGTTGGCGTGGCGGATGATATCAATAGCCACATTACTGGCAAACGCTGTGTCCGGGTGATCATACGACATGGCAGGACCTGCTGAGGCCGATGCCGCCAGCAAGAGTCCGGCGAAGAGGGAGAAAACCGGTTTTGACACGAGATACCTCAATCGGGCGTGGTGACAGCCCGCCAAGCAAAGGTTCGAAGTCATGCAGTTATGCCCGCGCAGTTTTTCATAAAGCACAGTGCACCGGACCGTCTCGGTCGGCGCACCAGAGCGCAAAAAATACCGAACCGGCCCTCCGGGCGCAAGCTCTTTTGGAGATTACCAACACCGCTCTATCCGTTGTAACCACCGAACCTTCATTGGTTCCAATTAGCCGTTGACACTGATCGGCGTCGGAGCTATATACGCCTGTTGTCCTTTCGGAGAGAGGTCTGCGTAACGTGATGCGAAAGCTGTTTCTGCTCGGTATTCTTCTGTCATTGACGGCCGGCCTATTTATGGCCGTCGGTTGCGACAAGTTGGTCACCCAGGTAAATAACAACAACGTGTATGACTCGACAATGGGTGAAGACTGTAAACGGTGCCATGGTGACGATGACAAGATTATCAGGGTGCCTCATGCCCAGTGGGAGAATTCTCGTCACGCTTCGTCCGACTTGATTGAAGCAATGATCGTCTTGAACGGTCAGGGCTACCTTACCTCCACTTGTGGGCGGCGGTGTCACACCAGCGAAGGGTTCAAGAATTATGTCACGGGCGACAGTAATCGGGTTGTGACTCAGCCGAGCGCGATTGACTGCTTTACCTGCCACCTGCCGCATACGGGCAATTATGGTGAGTGGCAGATGGACACGCTGCGCGGCGACAGACTGACGGTGGACCTTGGGAACTTCAGCTACTATAATGCGGGGAAGTCCAACATGTGCGCCATTTGTCACATGGCAGCGCATATACCGGTTTTTTCTGCTACTCCCGGCACGATCAAGCTCGATACGATCGGCGCCGATGGTCCTCACTCCAGCGCTCAAGCCAATATCATGATCGGCTCCGGCGGCGTACGGTTCGGCACAGAGGCGATCACCAATTCCCACGCGTCCGTCAACGATTCCTTGAAGAGCGGTTGCCTCGCCTGCCACTTTGGCACCGGGGTCGGATACGACTTTGGCGAGCATACATTTAAACTGCTTGATCACACCTCTGGGGAACAGTATGTCACAAACTGCAATCTGTCCGGCTGCCACGCAGGTCTGACGGAGGTCACCGAATTGTTTGATGAACTCAAATTCCCGAGACTTGACAGCATTCACATTCTCGGCGATAGTCTGAAGAATCTCCTGCTGGTTTTTCCAATCCTGACCGGCGCCGACAGTGATACGACCTCGTTCTACCGAGATTCGACGGTCCCGTCTGACGCGGCCAAGATTCTGCACAATTATCTGCTGTACAAGAAAGACGGTTCACGCGGGGTGCATAACGCCAAGTACACGCTGCAGTTGCTGAAGGAATCGGTGGCCCGATGGGATTCGGTGCCGAGAGCGATTATCAGCCCGTCCGCAACGGAAGCGTGCGCCACGACACGAATCGAGTTCCTTAACCTCTCTCAAGGCGCAGTTTCAACTTCTACCTGGGATTTCGGGGATGGCAGCGCTCCGGTGCAAAAGTCAGGCCCGGACAGCGCCAGCCACGCGTATGCGAAAGCCGATACGTTTACGGTCGAGTTGACTCTTGATGGCAGCGCCGGACACACCTTCACGACTGTTACGATTATCATCGATACGGTTCCGGAACCGCTGTTCACGATGTCACATGACTCCGTATTTGTGGATAGCACAGTGACCTTCACCGACCAATCGACCCGGAGGCCTACGACCTGGTCGTGGGATTTCGGCGACGGGGTGGGAACATCGATAGAGCAAAATCCGCAGTACATTTATGTTCTGGATGGTTCCTATAGTGTCAGACTAATTGCAGGGAATGACTGCGGCGTCGACACTCTGATCGATACGATAGTTGTGAAGCCGCAGCCGCCGCCAGCGCTCGGCCGCAGGTAGACTCGGTGCATCAGAAGTACGATGCTCCTGATCTACTTCTCGCGATTCAGTCTGGCGATGATTATCTCCCGCGCCGCTTGAACCGCTTTACCCCGATGCGAGACGCGGTTCTTTTCCCCGACTGTCATCTCTGAAAAACGTTTGTTGAGTGCGGGGTAGTAGAAGACCGGATCATAGCCAAACCCCTTATCTCCGATGATATCCTCTGTGATAATCCCATCTGCCACGCCTTCGACGGTCTGTATATCATCCGGTGACCAGGCGATTGCGACCACACAGCGGAACCGGGCAGTCCGTTTCTCGCGCGGAACACCGCGCATTTCGCGAATGAGCTTCTCGTAATTGTCCCGGTAACTGACGTTTTCACCGGCGTAGCGGGAGGAATAGACTCCCGGCGCTCCGTTCAGGGCATCTACTTCAAGGCCAGTGTCGTCGGCCAAGGCGGGAAGGCCGGTGAACTCACAGATTTCGCGCGCTTTGAGGATGGCGTTTTCTGCAAGTGTGGCGCCGGTTTCATGCGGGTCAGGGAAATCGAGAAAGTCATCCGACGTCAGGATAGTGACGGGAAGGTCTTCCAGGGACTGCCGGATTTCCCTGATCTTGTCTATATTATTGGTGGCGAGGACGAGTTGCATGGTGTTGGCACTTAGGAACTAAGTCTGGATTCCCGCCTTCGCGGGAATGACATATACAGAGGGAATGACATAGACAGAGAGAATGATATTTACAGTTTGTAGGTCGAAACCCTTGCGGTTTCGACGTTCTCACCGGGAAGAAACACATCAAATCAATACCTGCTTATATCCACGCGAGCGATATTGTCCACGACCTTCCCCAAGAACCGCATGGCGACCTGAGTGAATTTCTCCGGGACATCGGAGACGAAGAACTTGTGCTCTCCGCCGATACTCGGTCGCTGGGAGGTTCGTGAATGCAGTAGCGCTTTCTCAGTCAATATGCGAAGCGCCGTGCGGGCGGTTTCTTCGCCGCTGTCGATTAGCACGACGCCGTCCCCCATGACATCGGCAATGACATGTTTCAACAGCGGGTAGTGAGTACAGCCCAGAATCAAGGTGTCCACATCGACATCCTGCATCGTGCGAAGGTAGTCTTTGCCAATCAAATATGTTGCCTCTTTGTCGATATATCCCTCTTCCGCCAGCGGCACAAACAGGGGACAGGCGAGCGAGAACACCTTGATTTTGGCGTCCATGTCGTGGACCATGCGCGCGTAGGCGTTGGAACTGATAGTCGCGGTGGTGCCAATGACACCGATTCGGCCGCTGCGCGTTCGTGAAACCGCTGCCGTCGCCCCCGGTTCGATCACGCCTATCATCGGAGAAGAATAATTCTTGCTGACCTCTTCGAGTGCCACCGCTGAGGCCGTGTTGCACGCGCAAATGACAAACTTGACCCGATGCTCCTGGAGAAAGGCCACATCCTGATGCGTGAACTTGGTGATGATCTCCTTGGACCGTCCGCCGTACGGCGAGCGGCCGACATCGCCGAAATAGACGACATCCTCCTGCGGGAGAATACTAAACAATTCGCGGGCGACCGTCAGGCCGCCGACGCCGGAGTCAAAAACGCCAATAGGTGCATCCATGCAGTTTACCTTAGTATGTGAAACGCCGGCCTATCGTGAGTCATACTTGGCCGCGAATCTCTTAATTGCCTCATACAAGCCCTTGGCGACCGAGTTCTGGAACCCTGCGTCCTTCAACAGCTTGGCTTCAACCTTATTCGTAATGAAAGCTGTCTCCACCAGTACGGAGGGAGTAAAAACTTTGTTGAGGACATAGAATCCGGCCTGATCGACGCCGCGCGCCGGAATATCGAGTGAGCGGCGGAACTCCCGGTCGATCATCATGGCCAGATCCTGCGATTCCGTCTGGAATTCGGTCATCAGCATCTCATTCAGAATGTTGACAATCGGGTTGGCGTCCGATGGTCCCCGTCCGTCCTTTTCGTCGGAACCACCGGTTAGCTGCCGGATAAAATAGCTGTTTTCCAACTGCTCGACCGAGCGGGCCGAGTCATTCTTGGCCGGCGCCAGGAAGAACAGATTCCATCCGCGCGCCTTCTTCGAGGGATTGGCGTTGGCGTGGATCGAGATGAAAAGGTCGGCCCCCGCATCGTTGGCGGCGTCGGCCCGTTCCTGACGCGTCAACGTCTTGTCACTGTTGCGGGTCATGACCACTTTGAAACGGCCATCGTCACGAATGATATCGGCCAACTTGCGGGCGACCGCCAGCGTGACATCTTTCTCTCTCGTATTGTTGACGCCAATGGCGCCGTAATCATCACCACCGTGGCCGGGATCAATGGCAATGACGTCGATCTTGCCGTCAAATTTCCCTTTGGGCGTCGGAGCCGTCGAAAGCGAATCCATCGAGAAATTCATGTCCGGAATCGAAATTTGAATCCGCGTCGGGTTTTGCACGAGCTTATGGTGAATGGTCTTCACGTCTCGTCGCACTTGCAGGGAGACCTGCCCGACCCCTTGTTCCTGATGAGCTTTCAAGTCAAATAGAAATCGCTTGTCCAGCCGTGATTCTATTCTCGACATGTCCAGAACGCCGTCGCGAATCGAGATGTTAATCCAGTTGCCGGCGGTGACAAAGACGTCGTATGCCAGGTCGGTTGTCAGAAAGACCTCGATAAGCAGACCGTTGGCTTTCGGCTCGATTGAGACGTCGGTGACATTGAAAACGCTCGACTGCACTCGTACTGATTTGGATCGGCTGTCCCAACTGATCCGGTCCGCGGTGACCCGATTGAAGTAGGAGAGAAAGGTCGCGGCTGGGACATAAAGTTGTCCTTTGTGAAGGCTCACCGGGTAGGTGAGGTTAAAAGTCGCGTCATTGACCTTCACAAAGGGGGAGCCGACCAGAAAATCGATGCGATTCGACCGGTCGACCCATTTCACCTGGTGGCCGACGATTTCCCAATCAAGTTGCGTGTCGAGCAAATCGGCCAGAGCAGAGAGCGAAATGAACTCCACGCCGCCATCGCTGAACGAGGCTATCTCTTCCGCTCCGGATTCCATCTCTACCCGGACCACGCCGCAGGCATCGATTGCCGGCAGTATTGTTAGCGCAAGGAGAAGCGCCGGGTTGAACAATAAGGTGCGTATCTTTATTTTCACGGTTTCTTGAAATCCCTTTTGGTGGCCCGATCAATCCGCCGTTTGGCTTCGGCTTCAGCAATCGCCTGGCGCTTGTCATACTTCTTACGTCCAATGGCCAGTCCCAGTTCTATTTTACACCGTTTCCCCTTGAAATAAACCGCCAGAGGAATCAGCGCCATTCCTCGTTGCTCCGTTTTGATGCTCAACTTGCGTATCTCCCGCTTGTGCAACAGCAGCCGCCGCGGGCGAAGGGGGTCAGGATGTTCCTGAGTGGCCAGCTTATACGGATTAATGTGCATGTTCTTCAGAATCACCTGACTATTCTCTATGATAGCATACGCGTCGGAGAGGCTTATCTTCCCTTCCCGTATGGACTTAACTTCGCAGCCCTGAAGTTCGATTCCGGCCTCTATCGTATCTTCGATGGTGTACTCGTGGCGGGCTTTCCGATTCCGAGCTATATACACGAGTTCTTTTTCCGGCTGATCCATGCCTTAACGATAGGCGGCAACTGGTTGCTGCGCAACCAAAAAGCCCGTCTGATCGAGAGTGCAGATCACCACACGTGGCTAAGCCGAAGGCTAAATTGGCCGATACTCTTTTGAAACTCCTTAGATCAGGTGAAGAGAATCATGCCGCGGGAAGCTGGAGGGATAGATGCCAAATCGTTCGAATGCCCGGATAGAGAATCAAAACTCAATTCTCGTTTGGGCGTGCCGATATATAAATATGAGATCCGAAAGCGTACGGCAGCGGACTGACGCAAGGATGCAAGCATGACCCAGAAAATCAAGATTCAGACGGCCAAGGTACTGGTGATCGACGATGAACCGGAGATCACGGATATTGTCGAAACCTTCCTGACTGAGGCCGGATATGTCGTTTCAGTCGAGAATGCTTCGCGGAATGCTGCTGCAAAAGCGCGTCAGTTCAAACCGGATATTGTACTACTCGACATCATGATGCCGGATATGGATGGCTACCAGACCTGTCAGGCAATCAAGCAGGATCCGGAATTGGCCAGCGTGCCGATTATCTTTCTCACCGGCAAAGATCGTACCGATGATATGGGTCGCTCGTTCAAAGTAGGCGGGGACATGTTCATTAAGAAGCCGTTCTCGTGTGAACGGCTCCTCGAGATCATCAATCTGGTGATCATGTCGACATACAAGCATTGAGTCGGTTTAACCGACTGCTGCATTCAATTCCTGCAGGAACTCTCCGCTCTCCACGCCGTGCATTCGGCAAGCCATGTCAATTGACTCAAATGCCTGACCCGGGCAGTCGAAACAACCCGAGCCGAAGTACTTCTGAAACACCGGCTTCGCCGCAGGGTGGTTCTTGATTACGTCGCCGATCAAGCGATCACCATTGATCTGTCCTCTGTTGTCGCCGACCGGTACTTGTTGAAGAGAACTGCGGATGTCGAATCCGTTCTGGCGAAACAGATCTTCCAGTTGAAGAATCACGGAATCGAGCTCCAGTCCGTGGTTTCGGCAGGCAATGCCGAGCGTAACGCCGCGCGCTCGCACATGATCGAGGTGCCCGGGGAGCGAGAGAGCAGAAAGACCGGCCATCGCCAGCAGTCGCTGGGCGGCCGGAAGAGCGTCGATCAGGTCACTCACCCGCGAATCCGGTGTGATCATGATATTCTTCGTCGGTTGGGGCGCCGGCGCAGCACGGGTCGGGACGGGCGTCTGAGGAGCCGGCGTGGCAGCAAGCGCAGGCTGTGTTTTCTTGACCGCCAACGTCACCCACATATTGATAATGAACATGAAGATTGAAACGGCCTGAGTCACGGCTGAGCCGATAAACAGTCCTTGATACGTGTCATCGCCGGTTTGAACTGCCAGACCGCGAAACACGACCATGCCGATCAAGCTGATATTGCCGAGCCAGAAATGCAGCGCGACCCACTCGGGCCAACGAAGGTCGGCGCCGTTGAAACGCGGCAAGATGAAGTAGCCGATACCGAACACCATCATCGACATGAAGCCAAGCAGATTGAAATGAGTGTGTCCGAACTGCGCCCAGTAGCCGAGTGATAGCGCGCCGTTCATGGCGCCGAACACGGTCGCGGCGGCCAGATAGAACAGCGAAGCGTAGATAAACCGCTTCATGTACACGTTCATAGATCGTATCTCCTTTGTGAATCAACTTCTTTGCAAACAAGATCGGAAAAAGGACTTGCGGAGTCCTTGATGAAAGTCAAGCCGCAGAGAAATTGTTAAACCGTTGGGGGATTTGGTGTTAGGGCGAGCTTAGAGCATCGAGATAAACTGATCTTCGGCGATTACCTTGACGCCCAGTTTCCTGGCATCATCCAGCTTTGACCCGGCATCGGCTCCGCAGAGCAGGTAGTCTGTCTTCTTTGAGACAGAGCCGGAGACTTTGCCGCCGTTTTGTTCAATCAAACTCTTGAAATGATCGCGCGGCTTGGACAGGGTGCCGGTAATGACGAACGAAAGACCGGCCAAGCCGGTCCCTTTTCCGACCGGCGCCTGTTGCGGGAAGTCGACTCCGCCTTTCCGCATTCCTGCAATCAATTCTCGATTACCAGGGGTGCGAAAGAAATCCTCGATATTCGCCGCAATCACCGGACCGATCCCATCGATTCCCCGCAATTGATCCTGCGAGGCTTGTTGCAGGGAGTTGATAGTCCCGAAATGATCGGCGAGAAGTTTCGCGGCCGCTTCTCCGACGCCGATTATGCCAAGCGCGTAAATGATCTTTGACAACGGTGTCCGACGGGAACGCTCGATGGCGTCGAGTAGATTCTGCGCCTTCTTGTCTGCCATCAGGTCAAGCTGGAGTAGATCGTCCTTTGCGAGAAAGAAGATGTCAGCCGGGCTGTGGATGAGTTTTCGCTCGACCAGTTGGCGGACGAATTTGTCGCCAAGGCCGACAATGTCAAACCCGCCTTTCGACGCAAAATGCACCAGCCGCCCCTCAATCTGCGCCGGACAGGAGATGTTGACGCAGCGCTGCGCAGCCTCCCCTTCCGGGCGGACAACCGCGCTACCACAGGACGGGCAGTCGGTGGGGTACTTCACCCTTTTGGCATTCTTCGGGCGCTTGTCGTAAACAACCTCCATGACCTCGGGGATAATGTCGCCGGCGCGCCGAATGACGACGGTATCGCCGATCCGGGCATCGAGCCGCTCCAGTTCGTCTTCATTGTGCAACGATGCATTGGATACCGTAACTCCGGATACATAGACCGGCCGGAGCTTGGCGACCGGCGTAATGACGCCGGTTCGACCAACTGAGAATTCAACGTCCTGAAGAACCGTTTCAGCCAACTCAGCCGCGAATTTCCACGCCACCGCCCAGCGTGGAGCGCGGGAGATCTGCCCCAGCGTCGTTTGTTCGTCGAACCGATTGACCTTTACTACCATCCCGTCGATATCATAATTGAGCTTGGGTCGCTGTTCCGCCAACCGCTCAAACTCCCGGCCGACCGCCGCCGCGCCTTTCACGGCACGAAACTCGGCGTTGACCGTGAAATTCTCCTTTCGGAGCAGGTCGATGGCGGCGCTCTGGGATGTCAGGTCCGAAAGGTCGGTCGCAGAGATTCCGTAGGCAAAAAACAGGAGCGGTCGAGTTGCCGTAATGCGGGAGTCGAGTTGCCTGAGCGACCCGGCGGCGCCGTTGCGTGGATTGGCGAGAGTCGGAGCGTTGTTAGCCGCGAGACGTTCATTCAACTTCGCAAATGCGGACCGTTTCATGATGACTTCGCCGCGAACTTCCAGCAGAGGGTACTTGCGAGCAGTCTCTTCCGACAGCATCAACGGGATATTGCGGACTGTTCTCAGGTTTGCGGTAATGCCTTCACCGACCGCGCCGTCTCCTCGCGTAGAGCCAACCACCAGCAGACCGTTCTCGTAGACCAGCTCGACCGCGAGACCATCGAGTTTCGGCTCCAACACGTAGTCGATCTCGTCATTGCGCTCCAGTCCTTCTCTGACGCGGCGGTCGAACTCACCGAATTCTTCGGGTGTTGTAACTTTCTGAAGCGAGAGCATCGGCACCCGGTGCTGAACCGGGGGAAATTTCTTCGACGGCACGGCGCCGATCCGCTGACTCGGAGAATCGGGGGTGACCAACTCGGGATAAGCTTTCTCTAATTCGAGCAGGCGATCGAACAGCCGGTCAAACTCAGCGTCGCTAATCTCCGGTCGGTCGAGGACATAATAGCAGCGGTTGTGATGTTCAACTCGATTCTTGAGGTCTTGGTGTTCCTTGATGATCTGAGACGACGGTCCGGGCATAGGGGAAATTAAGAGAGTGTGTTAGAAGATGTCAATCACGGGATTTGACGGGTCGAACGGGAATTCGATCAGCGACTTGTGGAGCACCAAGGGAATTCAAGATAGTACTGCTGTAGCAGGGGTCTCGTTCTCGGAGCTGCGTCCGAAATCGGGCGATCTCTCGCCCCGCCAGGTCGTCGACAATATCACAGAGCAGAATTGAGGTCATCGATCCGTGGTCATTAACCGACATGAGAATGCCGTCGCCCAGGGAAACAATGCGAGAAACAGGAGCAGGGGAGAAACAAAGCAACAGCTTCCGTCTGGATCGATCGGTTAGAATCTCTGGATCGGGAATCGTTGTGCGGAAGCCGAGAAAGCGAACATCGGCCGGCTCCGCCCACACGGGGAGTTCAATCCTGTCGATTACGTTCCACGTGTTGCGAGCCGCCGCGATCTCAAGGAACATCAATCGACCATCGCGGTCGATATCCAACCTCACGCGATCCGATTCGAGAGACGAAAAGTAGTGACGGGTTTTGTCGCCGGTTCCGATTGGAACATACAGAGCGCTCTCCTCAAGCTGATAGAAACCCCGGCCGGGCACTGAGTCCACAACCGGGGTAATGATTCGAACCGCGAGCGGATCCGATCGCATCTCATTTCAACTCTTTAAGACGATCCTGCGCCTGCTCGGCTTCGAGCGTTCGAGGGTAATCCTTAATCAACCGCTCAAAAAGCAGTCTGGCTTCGCCCTTTTGCTTCAACTCCTGCTTGGAGCGCGCCATCTTGTAAAGAGCGCGGCTGCCGTTGACGGAGCTTTTGTGGTTTTTCAGTAAGTAGTCGAACTGAGCAACCGCATCCTGATACTTCTCAAGGGAGTAGTAGCATTCGCCCATCCAATAGTAGGCGTTGGCGACCGCCTGATGTTGCGGGCAGGAGTCCAGGAAATTCTTAAACCCGGTAATCGCCTTGTCATATTGCCCCTTTCGGACGAGAATGAATGCGGAGTCATAAGAGCGATCACAAGCGGCATTGAGAGCAGCGGCCGTACTGGTCTCGGGGGCCGCTTCCGCACCCGGCGAGCTGCCCGGCGGCAATTTGACTACCTGAGTACGGCGAAGTGCGTCAAGGCGCTGTACCAGATCAGCGTAGTTCTCCAGCAACTTGGCAATCTGCTGCTGCAGGTCATCGACCGAAGAGGCCAGGTCCGCTCGCAGTTTGCGGTCAGCATCGGCTCCGTCGGCGATTACCGAATCCATCCGCGCCACCAGCCGCTGCGTTTCGGCGTTCTGCCGCTCGATATTGTCGAGGCGGTCGTTGACTCCCTCAATATCCCGCTTTGTCACACATCCTGAAGAAAAAAGCCCGGTAAGCAGAACCGCCATGACGAGCATGGCGGCAGCAAGTGCTTTGGAGTTTAGCATAACCTATCAACTTCCACAGGGCTACTGGGAAATCACGCGGAATTCGCAGCGACGGTTCTTTGACCAAGCCGACTCGTCGCTTCCCAATACCGCCGGGCGCTCCTTACCATAGCTGATAATGGAGATACGGTTGGGAGCAATGCCGAGCCCGACCAGGTAATCCATCGCGGAACGGGCGCGCTTCTCGCCGAGTGAAAGGTTGTATTCGACCGTACCCCGCTCGTCACAATGCCCCTCGATCTTGATGACCACATTCGGGAACTCCTGGAGCAGTGCGAAATTGGCGTCGAGACCGGCTTTGGCATCACTGCGCAGGTTGTACTTGTCAAAATCGAAGTAAATGGTCTGGAACTGTGATTCCTGCAGGGTCGGTTTTGGCTCTTCCTTTTTCACTTCCTCCTGCTTGGGCGGTTCCGGTTTTACTTCCGGCTGCTGCTGAACTACAGGCTGTTCAACCGGCGCCTGAGGTTTCTTGGGGCAGCCACCAAGCACCAGGGCAAGGGACAAAGCCAGCACGACCAATAAGACAACTCTCTTCATACTCAAAAACTCTCCTTTATGAATCATCTGTGTTCAGTCTCTATTCCACCTTTACCACCTAAGGTACGTGCTAAGTCCATTCCGGTCAAAATAAAAAATCCGTCTGCTATTCAGCCAACATACTGTGCGATATCGTACTTGCGCAGTTCCTGCGGACAGCTATAAATCGGCCGCGAGTCTCTCGCCGGTTCAGCCACCAGAAGCGCCACCCCGCTATTTCAACGGTCCCCAGACCGGGTTTGAGCAGCCGCCTGTCCGCGTCAGGCGCCGCTGGTTGCGACCTGTAATATCAGCCGTGAAAAGGTCGCCGAGGCCCAGTCGGCTGGACGAGAAAATAAGCTGCTTGCCGTCGGGAGAAAAGTGCGGGTTTTCGTTCATACCGATTTCGGTAAGGACCCGATAGTCGGCCCCCGACGTATCAATCGAGGCCAGATCAAACCGCCCGGTCTTGGTCCGGCTCACGAAGGTGATGCGGTCGCCACGCTGAGACCAGATCGGGGAATCATTGTAATCGCCTTCAAAGGTCAATCGTCGCACGCTCAGCCCGTCATCGTCGGTAATATAAACTTGCGGCGCTCCGGTCCGGTCGGAAGCGAAAGCAATATGGCGTCCGTCCGGCGACCAGGTAGGGGAGGTGTCGATTGACTTGTGGTTCGTAACCCGCTTAATGATCTTGCCCTGCATATCGAGCACATAAACCTCGGAGTTGCCGTCTTTCGTCAGCACGACGGCGATCCGTTTGCCATCGGGCGCTATCGCCGGCGCGGCGACAATTCCCGGATATGCGGCTACTTTGCTCACCTTACCGGACAGCACATCGACTTTGTAAAGATGCGGATCGCCGTCGAGAAAGCTAGTGAAGTACAACTCTCGGCCGTCCGGCGTAAAACAGGGGGAGACGTTGATAGTGCCGGTCTTGGTGACTTGACGCTCGTTGGCACCGTCGTAATCAGCGATATAAAGTTCTTTGCCGCCGGCGGTCTTTCTCATGTATGCAATCTGAGTTCGGAAAACGCCGCGATCGCCGGTCAGCGCATGCACGATCTCATTCGAAATATCGTGGGCGAGTTCGCGCCAGGCGTAGCGCCCTTGTATAAGCATTCCTTTGTCGGTCTCAGTCTGCCGAGAGGTCTCAAAGATCCGCCACTGAGCACGGATATTGGGTCCAAGGAACTCGGCTTCGAGTCGAATGACCCGATCGGCCCCGAGTCGTTCCCAAGCCAACAGGTTCAGGACTTTTATCTCATACATTTTCATGAAAATCGGGTCTTCCTGAATCAGATCAAGGTATGACGAGAAATCCAAATCATTGCGCACAACCGTGGTGATGTTTCCCAGAATCAGCGAATCCCCGGCGGTGATATATTCCGTGCCGACATATTTCATGTTCTCAACCGCCACTCGCATGGGGCGGGCATCGGAGCTTCGAATCGTATCGAAGTAGATATTTCGCACCCTATCCCCCTGAGCGCAGACTGTCGATGCGAGGGCATAAGTAACTATCAGGGGCAGAAGAAGACGTGTACTGAAATTACGAATCATTATTACCTCGGTGCATACTTGAACGGCAGAGTGATGCCGATGACCTCATCCGCAAACTCGCTTGGGAGCGGGGGGAACGGGGCCGACTTGTAAATGGCGCCCAGGCACCCTTGATCAAACGCCTCAATCCCCGATTCGGTCTCCACGCGGGCTTCCAAGAGGCGGCCGGATTTGATCACCTGGAAGTAGATCACGCAGACAATCTCGCCGTCAGCCTCGACGGTGTTGATCCAGTTTGACTGGATCTTGGTGAACGCTTGTTCAAACCAATAGGGATAGTCGAAAGACAGGTTGTCGACCGTGGCGCCGGCGAACGGCGAGCTGGAACCAGTGGCGTCTGAAATGATCTCGCTATTGGCTCGTTCCGCCTCAAATCTGGCTTCCTCACCGCGCCGCACGCCGCTCTGCTTCTTTGGGGTAGGTTTCTTTTTCCCATCTGCTATGGCCTTGGCACCCTTGGTCGGCAGTGGTGTCGGCTCTTCAATTGCAGGTGTGGGCGGTTTGGCCGGCGTGATGACTGGAGCGGGTTTTCCGGGATAGCCGGACGTCAGCGATACTTTGATTATCTCCCCTGGTTTGAAACGGCGGCTGCTTGCCATCGTGCCTGCCAACAACAGGACAGTAATGACAATGCCGTGCAGCCCCAGCGAGAGGCCTATTTCCAATCGCAAGGAGGTCATTTTTTCTGGGCATTCCGTCGGGCGCGCTCCGCTTGCGCGGTCACCAGACCGATCTGCTCTATCCCTATTGCTTTCATCCGCCCGATCACGTCGATGGCGATGCCATATGCGACAGTCGAATCGCTTCGCAGAAACACCGACTTGGTGTGCTTGAGCTTCATCTCTTTGTCCAGCTTCGTCTCGAAATCGTCGAGTCGCGACCAGACATCGTTGATATATATTCCTCCCTTTTTGTCAATCGTAACTACGACCCCTTCAACTTCCTGTTCTATCGGAGCGGCTGTAGTTTTCGGCAGGTCCACTTCAATGCCCGACTGCAAGAGCGGCGCGGAGATCATGAAGATGATCAAGAGGACCAGCACGACATCCACCAGATTCGTGATGTTGATATCGGCCAGTTGGTGATATGTCCGGCGCGCGGGGCGGCGCATCAGATCTCTTCCTTCTTGGCTCGGGCGAGGAAATCCAGAATGAAGCCGGAGGAGCGGTCATGCAGGTTCTTCGTGCGGGCATTGGCCCAATTGTAAGCCACGACTGCGGGAATTGCCGCTCCCAAGCCGACAATCGTAGCCAGAAGCGCCTCGGCGATACCCGGGGCAACCACCGCCAGCGACGCCGACCCTCGCTCGCCGATTGACCAGAACGAATCCATTATGCCGACCACCGTGCCAAGCAGTCCAAGAAATGGGGCGGCGCTGGTAGTGGTGGCAAGGTAGACGACTTGCCGTTCAAGCTTAACCATTTCTTCGGTCATGGTCTTTTCCATAGTCATTTCGAGAACGTCGAACTCGTGGTCTGTCAGGTTGGTCTTTGGACTCTGCGCCGAGGCATCGCCGCCTTTCAGCTCCCGAAGGTGCAAGAGTTCCTCGACTCCGAGTCTGTAGATATTGGCCAGCGGCGATTCGGCGTGCGATCGTGCCTCGCTGTGGACCTCACCGAGTTTTCGCGCCCGTCGGAAATGCTGCAGAAACCGGTTGGTGTGTGAATCCACCGCCCGGAACTGCCGCCATTTATGGAAAATCACCACCCAGGAAACGACGGACATCCCGCACAGGATGGCCAGTATGACCTGGCCAAATGTCGAGGTTTCGCCGACTATCTTCCAAATCGAGCCGACAGCGACTATCTGAGGATCAAGCATCTGCATACTCTCTTCTACACCGCCAAGGCGTCAAAGTTGGCATATGGACTGCGGAGCCGTCCGGCCACCTTTCGCGAGCAAACAATCCAACGTACCTTCGCAACGGCTTGGGGTCAACAAAAACCGGACACTGTGGCAACCGCCGCACCGACCCATAGCCACAATACTTGTAGTTGTTTTACGACGCGATTCTTCCCAGCTTAATAATGGATTTGATGAAGAGAGGAATCATGCGGAAACTGCCGGTCTTCGTTGCCCTGTGCGTGCTGATCGGATTATCGAGTTGCGATAAGCCCGCACAGAAGCAGAGCGACGCGCCGGCCGGACATCCGGATGAACTAAAGGACTCCACGCGACTCGACCCGGCCCCGCAGCAAAAAGAAAGTGATCAACCCGGGCCACAATAGGCTCTTCCAATTGATGAGGCTGGGGAAATCCTTACGCTCAACCCTCGATCATTTCGACATTGGCGCGCGGGATGATCGCTTTCTGGCCGCCCTCGAATTCGACCTCAAGCACACGTGCCTTGGACTCCGACTCCAGCACCTGCAGGGGAGAAGGGAGGTCGGAGACGTTACCCAGCCTGCCGAAATACGGATGCCGAATAACCCGGACCGGTGAACCGATCTTTAGACCCTCGATTTCCCCCTCGCCATCGGAAGCCGAAATCACCGTTCCGACCGCCAGCGGGATTACCACTTCGGGTCGAATCACTCCGGCGCGGATCTGGGTAGCGCCATTGATACAGGCCATTTCCCCTTCGTGCCGCTTCAATAGTTCAAATGTCCTCAGCGCCATATTAATCTGACCGAAACCCTCGGTGACAACCAGCGTCGTGCCGATATCTTCCGAGCCGGTAATCGCCACGCCAATATCCTTGCCAAGGAAATCCCTGAGGTCCTTGTCATCGAAGCCTCCGACAACAATGCCCCGCACACCAACGTCAATGGCTTTCCTGAGAGCAGCAGCGGTTACCAGAGAACCGCCGACAACGACCTTGCCGGCGAGCGAAGCGTCGATTAAGCTCTCGTCAAGCACCGTTGTATTGTCAGGCGTTACGACTTTGATCGCCCCGGACGTTTCGCCGCAGATACCGAAAATCCCTTGTACAAACGCCGCCATACAGGCGACCACCACTCCCTCTCTGGGAATCACCTCGATAACCTCTCCCTTGAGGTATGCCTTCACCTCGACCGGGCTTGGTTCGCCGCGCTGCAGCACCTGACCGGTAATGTGGGAGATCGATTCGATTGTCCCGTTGATTGTCGCTTCACACTTGCTGCCGCCAAGGAATTTGAGGCCGAACAACGGCCTGGAATGGGCTACCAGTTCACCGGCCTTGATCGGATCACCGACTTTCTTATGCATGACGGTATCGATATCTTCGGGAGGGATGCCGATTCTGTTGGCGACATTAAGCGGCACTACATTGCCGGGGAGCAGGGTCCGGGCAACCACGTCGTCCGGCAGAACCTTGTCACCTACTTTCACGATAACATCCCCCTTGAGCGGCAGGATGCGGTGTTTCTTTACGAGCAGCTTGTCAGTTACTTTCAGACCGGGTGTATAGGCGTGACCCATGCGGGATTCCTTCGACTATTCAGATTGGGTTGTATTCTCTTTTTTGGCACGGCGGCGGTGCGCAGCTATGATTGCGATAAACACAACAATCAAACCGCTGAAAATCGGAATAAAAGCAGTCGGCAGACCTTTCTTCACCGGCTCTTCCTTGAGGCGATTGGGATCGGCGACTCTCAGTGTTTCTTTGGGGAGCGCCTTCTCGATGTCCTCGGTCGAAAACGAAGCCATTATTCCGGCGAACGCCGCTTTGCTTGCTTCCCACACCGTATCAGGGGCGTAGAAATAGAAGTTTGCAGTGCCAACCGGGCAGAACTTGAGCACGACCAAGGTTCGAGTGCGATCTCCGGCCGTCACGTCCGGCTCGATAGATACCGCGCCCACCTTCTGGTCGGGCCAGTACGCGACTTCCAGCGGACGCCAACCGGCATCGAATGTCATGCCGGGATGGTTCTTGTTGACGGGACGGTCTATTGATGCCGACAGGTTCTGCAGAACGGAATCGACCTGTTTCGGAGTCATGTTGGGGATTGAATCAATAGTCAGCATCATATACGCGCCGGCGTTCCATTGAGGAGAGGCCTTTGGCGCGAGCGCGACCTCATAATTGTAGATTACGCGCTTGGAGCCCCCTTGAGACAGGTGGTAGTCGACCGTTCGGTAGTCCACCTGATACCAGTCCTCAGGGTAGGTCACGTGAAAGCCACCATTGAGACTGACATAGTGGCCGGCTTCAGCCGCTCCAACCAGGCCTACTGTCAGCATGGTTCCAGTAATAAACATTCGCAAGCAGACGTTCATGATTTCACTCCTGTGCTACTTTGGCGCTCCGTCCGGGTAGATGTTCAATTCCGCGTTCCATGTTCTGAGGTACGTCACGCGCTCCTGCTCGCTCAGGGACGACAGATCAAAGGGACGGCCGCGGCCATCGAGAATGATTCCAACTACGCCGCCATGAATTTCCTTCTCGACTTTCATGCCCTTGCCGCCGCCGACATCGTAGTTGCGTTCCGGTTCCAGAATCGCCTTAGCCATTCTAGGGAGGCCGTTCTCCTGAAGTCCGAGCTTGAACATCTTCATCTCGAGGTGATTGAGGGTGCCTGAAACCGTGCCGTCGGGCAATTCAATGGCGTATTTCATCACCGGTCCCGGCTTTTTCGTGGTTCCCGACGGTGCAATGCAGGTGCCGAGATGAATAAGGCAGTCCTTCTCGAATACTTCGGTGGCAGCTTTCGGCTGCACTTCAGTAAGGACGCCGAGCTGCGGCATCATAAAAATTGAGTCTACCGCCAGGCGCGTGATTCCTTCCGGCAAGAAAGCATCGATCATCATAAACGCCGACTGCTGGCGACGGGGAGCGTGTGACAGAACCCCTCCGGAGCCGATCAACATATTCAGCGTCATCATATTCACGATGGTGGCTCCCGACGCGGACTGTTCAAACGCATCGGCAATAGTTCGCTGCTGCTGAATCCCCTTGAGCACGGTCGCAAAACTGCGGTGCTGGATGAAGGCAAGGCGCAACGCCTCGCGAGCTATCGCTTGCTCGAAAATCAGTTCTTCGAGAGACTGGGGAATCGTCGTCGGACGAATCATCTTGTTCTTGACCCGGTTTCTAAGGTCTCTCTCGTCCATCAGAAAGGGCACCCACCGCATGACCATGGGCAAGGTCGCTTCGGCAAAGACATTGGAAATCGAATACGACATGCCGAGATTGGCGGATACGGTCCGGTTGAACACCGGCGTCTTGCCGTCCGGACGAAACACCGAGAAGACATCGGTCGTCGCTCCGCCAATATCAACGCCGACAGCTTCAATGTTGTACTGATTGGCGATCGTCTGAATGATCAGCCCCACGGCGCCGGGCGTCGGCATAATCGGGGCATCGGTCCAGGACATCAACTTCCGGTAACCGGGCGCCTGAGCCATGACATGTTCCATGAACAGTTCGTGGATTTCTTCACGCGCCGGGCCGAGGTTTTCACGCTCGAGAATTGGGCGAAGGTTGTCTACCGCCTTAAGATCAACCTTGTCGGACAGCGCTTCTTTCACGGCGTCAGCCGCGTCCTTGTTGCCTGCATAAATAATCGGGAGCTTGTAGCCTGAGCCAAGGCGCGGTCGAGGGTCGGCGGCCGCAACCAATTCGGCGATTTCTACGACGTGGGTGGTCGTGCCGCCATCAATCCCTCCTGACAGAAGGATCATGTCAGGGCGAAGACGGCGGATCCGCTCGATCTGTTGGTGGGGAAGCCTTTTGTCGTTGCACGCGATTACATCCATCACAATAGCGCCGGCGCCAAGAGCGGCGCGCTCGGCCGACTCCGCGGTCATTGAGCGGACCACTCCGGCGACCATCATCTGGAGACCGCCGCCCGCAGACGACGTTGAGATGAATATATCAGTGCCGGTACTGCCGTTGGCCGGCGAGATGAAGCGGCCCTTTTCGTCAAGGAGTTTCCGACCGGAAAGTTCCTCAAGCTCGGCGACGGCATTGAGCACGCCCATCGTAACATCCTCGAACGGCGCCTCCACTGTCGTCGGCGCCTCACCGCGAGTCATTAGACGGTATTCGCCGTTATGATATTCGATTAGAATAGCCTTGGTTGTTGTCGACCCGCAGTCCGTGGCGACTATAACCTTGATATCATCGGGGTTGCTGAATTTCGCCATTTCAAACCTGTGTTCTCGTTATTTTCGGTTGCCGATTCAAAGCCTTGCCCTTCGATTATGGCCGCCGTTGTTGCAAAGCCTGCTATTATAATCCCGCGCCTATCCCTTGTAAAGGAGCAATTTGACTTGATAATGAGCCGAGTCCCTAGTGTCCAATGGTGCGGCGAATGGATACAGAGCCGCGGCGACCGGCAGTTGACATCCGAATATCCATCAGAACTCAATCTGCCAATGAGGTTCCATGCAATGAGGAGATATGACGCAGGAATTGCGGACAACCCCGTTGCACTTCCGTCGTATCCCAAACTGTCGTGACTATCATAACACATTGACAGATCGCCTGCAAGCGACGAGGTCTCCGGCCTTTTTGTCTTGACTTGGTTGTACCATCAAGGTAGCTTTGGTAGCGAGAGGAGGGGATTTCGGGACAGGCATGGAAAGCGGTTTTCGTTAGTGCATTTCCCGGAAAGATAGTTTCGACATAATCCCAGTCTCGACCGTCTTTTTGGCGTCATGCCGGAAAGCGGTGATTTGTGTTCGGGCATAGTGAGGACCGCTGATTTGAAACAACGCTGTCGTAACCGAATTAGAACTGTTTCCCTCCTGCTTATTATCTGTCAGGCTGTTGTTTCTTCTGCTACCAGCGTATTTGCTCAGAGTTTTCCCGTCACCGATTCAACTATTGCCTCGGCACACGTCGAAGCCCAGGTGTATCCGGTTCCTCCTGATGCCGCACCTGCTCCTCCGTTAAGTGTGACTGCCGGCGATACGCCCGACGATGCGGGCGGATCGCTAACGATTCGGTGGGACGCCTCGGCCGATGAAACCCGCGGGAAAGTGAAATACTATCGTATCTTCCGAGCGCCGAACGTGGGTGGACGACCCGGTGAATTCGAGCCTTTAGGAGAACTGCCGGCCGGAACAACACAATACTCCGACGGCAAGATTGCCACACGAAAGGGATTTTGGGAGCAAGTCTTACATTCTACCGACAGCGCCGCCTATTTCTATAAAGTAGCGGCTGTCAATGATTCGGCAGTAAACGGGACAGTTTACTGGCAGGCGCAGAGCGAGTCGGAAGTTGTGGGGCCGGTGAGGTCCTCGGCGCAATGGTTCAATTTTCAGCGAATCAATGTTCTTGTGGGACTTCTTCTACTGTGCGCGTTCATCGTGTACTACATAGAGAGGGCTAAGGCAGGTAAGCCGATCTTCATCCGGAAGATCGCCGGATTGGAAGCAGTCGATGAAGCGGTCGGCCGGGCGACCGAGATGGGGCGGAAGATATTCTACATCCCCGGCTCACAGGATATGGACCAGGTGCAAACCCTTGCCGGTATCACCATCTTAGGACGGGTTGCCGAAATGGCTGCCGTTTATGACGCTCGGTTGGAAGTGCCTGTATCACGATCGCTGGTCATGGTCACCTGCCGCGAAGTTGTCAAGGAGGCTTACGCTCGGGCCGGTCGTCCCGATTCTTTCAATGAAAAACAGGTACATTACATAACCGATGATCAGTTTGGTTATGCCGCTGCCATCGATGGCATGGTCGTGCGCGAGCGACCCGCCACCATTTTCATGATGGGGCTCTTCTATGCCGAAGCTCTCATTCTTGCTGAAACCGGCAATTTTGTCGGCGCTATTCAGATCGCCGGCACCGCCGAACCCTCACAGTTGCCTTTCTTCGTAGCCGCCTGCGATTACACGCTGATAGGAGAAGAGTTGTTTGCGGCTTCGGCCTACTTGTCGCGGGAGCCGCGCCAGCTCGGTTCGCTCAAGGGTCAGGATATTGGCAAAGGAGTGGTCTTGGCGGCCATCATCATCGGGATACTTCTCGAGACCCTCGGGGTGTATCATTTCGCCCAACTTTTCAAGGTGATAGGGTACTGATGCGGCGAGAGATTCCACTTCTCATTACCGGAATCGTCGGGATAGTCCTCGTTGTCGCCTACTTCATCCCCCATTTCCCGTTCAATCGGATGGCTGATTGGTCGGCGGACTGGTTCTCGATTGTCGCGGCGTTTGCGATCTGGCTGGGAGCGCTGAATCTGTTCCGGCTCTCCATAGAAAACGTGGTCAAGCGTAAACCGGGCTGGGGCTACGCGGTTGTCATTATTGTCTGCTTCCTGATATCAGCCGGAGTCGGATTTATCGAGGGGCGCGATTTTCGCAATCCCGGATCAGCCTCTGACTGGATTTACAATTACGTGTACACGCCGCTGTCCTCAACCATGTTCGCCATTCTGGCGTTTTTTGTAGCGTCCGCATCGTACCGGGCGTTTCGCGCGAGAAATCTCGACGCCACCCTGCTCCTGCTTGCGGCGTTCTTTGTGATGCTCGGACGAGTGCCGATCGGCGACATGCTCGTTGGATTTCTTCCGGAACACTGGCGGCTGTCGGACCTGTCGACATGGGTAATGAATTTCCCCAACACCGCCGGGCAGCGGGCTATCCTCATCGGCATCGCTCTCGGCATCGTGTCATCATCGCTGAGAATCATTCTCGGCATCGAACGATCACATCTGGGAGGGGATTAGCATGAACGGCAGGATGTACAAGTACCTGGCAGCGGTGGCAGTGGTGACTGCCTGCGTTCTGCTGTATGTCGGAAAGAGAGTGGCGTGGTTTGAAGACATGATGTTTCCGACGTGGCTCTCGATACTGGTGTGCGTCCTGATCGCCGCATCCATGTTCTGGATTCTACTCCGGACTATTAAGGGAAAGCCGGCGGAGCGCCGCACTGTCTTTCTGTATGTCGGCATAGCCGTCTCGCTGCCGCTGCTTATGACAATCTCGGTGCATGTCCCGATCTCCACTGAGGGACAACTTCTTTTCGATGGAATGAAGAGAATCCAACCCGGATCGAAGGTTCTGGTCTCCTTTGATTATGATCCTCCGTCGGCGCCGGAACTCCAGCCAATGGCCGAAGCGTTCATGCGCTACTGCTTCGAGCGTGATATCAAAGTAATCATAATCGGGCTTTGGCCACAGGGGCCGCAGCAGGCGAATCTTGCATTGGCGAAGTTACTGGCTGAACCGGCGATCAGCGCCAAGAACCTCGTCTACGGCGTCGATTACGTCAATTTGGGATTTCAGTCCGGGAACGAGTTTGTCATTCAACGAATGGGATCGGATTTCAAGTCGATGTTCCCGGCCGACTATCGCGGCACGCCGTATGACAGCCTTCCGCTGGTTGGCAATGTAAGAAACTTCTCCGGGATTGATTATTCCTTCAATCTCTCCGCCGGTTATCCGGGGACGCGCGAATGGGTGCTGATCGGCGTTGATCGCTTTGGGTTGGTGATGGGCGCCGGTAATACGGCCGTTCAGACTACCGGCATGTATCCTTATGTCCGGTCCGGCCAACTCAAAGGAATTCTGGGAGGAATGTCCGGCGCGGCAGAGATAGAGGAACTGACCGAGCGGTTGGGTAAAGGAGCCAAGTTCATGGTGGCCCAGTCGTTCGGACATATGGTCATGATAGTCTTCATCGTTATTGGCAACGTGGCTTACTTCTTACACGAGCGAAAGAAGAAGAAAGCATAGCGGCATGGATAGTGGCATTATGCATCACATAGCGCTCTGGGTGGCCGCGTTTCTAACGCTGGGGATCATCTCTTTCCTTTACCGTGATAATGCTTGGTACAAAATCTGCGAATCGGTCTTTGTCGGTATCTCCGCCGGGTACTGGTTTGTCTCTTATTTCTGGGATAATCTCTATGGCAAATTGTGGCTCGGCGTATTCCCCCGCGACCCCGCGCAGCAACCGGACTATATTCTTTTGATAGGCGGCGCTCTTGGCGTGATGATGCTATTGCGGTTGATACCCAAGATCGGCTGGCTGTCCCGGTGGCCGCTGGCTTTCATTGTCGGGGCTACTGCCGGACTGAACCTGATTATTTACTTTGCGTCGAATGTTATGGTGCAGGTGGAGGATACGATTCGTCCGCTTTTCGGCGCCAATTACTCGTCGTCGGCCTACGACATTGTCGGGAACATCGTGGTGGCGGTTGGGACCTTTGCGGCATTGATATATTTCTTTTTCTCCAAAGAGCACAAAGGAGCCTTTGGCGGCGCGGCCAAAGTAGGTATATTCGTGCTCATGGTCACTTTCGGCGCCTCGTTCGGTTATACGGTGATGAGCCGTATTTCCCTGTTGCTTGGCCGAATTGATTTCCTGATGGGAGACTGGCTGGGAGTGATCAAGTGACCAGGCCGGCCACTGGCTGCAAGTCGCGGACGCGGATGCTGTGGGTGGCAGCCATCGGCCTGAGTGTCTTTCTTGCAACCCCCGCGATTTCCCACAGCCAAACCGATACTTCTTCGAATCGACTTCTCCGTGACACCATCCCCCCCGCGCCGGTGACTTCTCTGCTCGCAAGCGACCGCAAGTACGACAATGGCGAGGCCATTGATCTTACGTGGGTACCTTCTATAGATGACCAGTTGCTGCACGGCAAGATTACCGCCTATCAGATTTTTCGCTCGGACAACGGCGGTGAATTCAAAAAGGTCGGAGACGCCATACCGGGCGACAATCAGTTCAGCGACGAGAGCGTTTCGTATGGCCACAGTTATGTCTATTATGTCGTCGCATTGACGGCCGGGGGGCGAGCGGAGTCGATACGAACGGCCTCTCTGATCGCAGAGCGGGAATGGATTAACTATAATCGGAAATATCTCTTCCTGATCGGCTTTATCATTGCCGGGTCGGTAGTTTACTTTATTGAAACGGCCCGTCGCGGCAAAAAGCTGTTCATTCGGAGAATCGCCGGACTTGAAGCGGTTGATGAAGCCATCGGCCGCGCCACCGAAATGGGCCGGCCGATTCTGTTTATCTCCGGCACTCAGGACATGGATAACGTACAGACTATCGCCGGTATCACGATTCTGGGGCATGTCGCCCGAACGATTGCGGATTATGACACCAAGATCCGCATGCCGGTCTCTCGGTCGTTGGTGATGACGGCGGCGCGAGAAACCATCAAGACATCGTACCTGGCTGCCGGGCGTCCGGATGCCTACAGCGATGACATGGTGAATTATGTTACCGACGAGCAGTTCGGTTTTGTCGCCGCGGTTAACGGAATTATGGTGCGTGAGAAACCGGCTACTTGCTTCTATCTGGGAGCGTTTTTCGCAGAATCGCTCATCATGGCTGAGACCGGCTATTCCATCGGTGCGATTCAGATCGCCGGAACCGCCATGCCGACACAACTCCCATTCTTTGTCGTGGCGTGCGACTTCACCCTCATCGGAGAAGAACTGTTTGCAGCCTCGGCGTATCTCTCAAACGAGCCGAAACAGCTTGGCTCGCTCAAAGGGCAGGATGTCGGCAAAGCGATTGCGCTGGCCATGATGATAATCGGCACGATCGCCGTAACAGTCGGGCAGGCATGGGATGTCGAGTTTATGAACAATATAGCTCACTGGCTCAACTCGGCATTCAAGACCAACTGAGAAAAATATGCGACGGCAAGTACCTCTCATAATTACCTTTTGTGTCGGCATCTTCCTGATCGCATATGTATTCAGTCCACCGCTGACCGATTTCGGCGAGAACTTCTCGGTGTACTTTGACATCATTGCTGTGTTCGCTTTTTTTCTGGGCGGCGGCAATCTCATAAGAATTCATACGAATAATCTCCGGCGGCGCAAAAAAGACTGGTGGTATTCTATCGTCACGCTTGGAGCCTTTGCGCTCATGCTGGCATCCGGTCTGTTCAAGATCGGGAATCCGGGCGGAATCGGAGCGTCGCTGACCACCTCCGGCTCGTGGTTTCAGACGATATTCGTGTCTTTGATGTCCCCTCTGAATTCCACCATGTACGCGTTACTGGCCTTCTTCATTGCGTCCGCCTCATACCGGGCCTTTCGTGCGCGCAATCGGGAAGCCACTATTCTGCTGGTGGCGGCATTCATCATTCTCCTGGGGCGGACGCCTATCGGGTACTTCCTTACAGCCTGGATTCCGGATTCGTGGTCAATTCTGCGCATCCCGGATCTGTCGGTATGGATTATGAGTTTCCCGAAC